>ENA-UOOI01000508-UOOI01000508.1-fermentation-metagenome-genome-assembly--contig:-NODE-508-length-49065-cov-6.749806_pt1 | contig 49065 bp, 48 predicted proteins | sample MGYA00245779_ERZ724027 | MGnify/ENA primary metagenome ERZ724027 (study PRJEB28704, sample SAMN03018318) | fermentation metagenome | biome: anthropogenic terrestrial biome; feature: soil; material...
ATGCGTGACGCGTATGCGTGGCGCGTGATGCGTGACGGACGGAGGGATTAAGAAGCAATGAGTGCCTTTTACAGCAGTATGCTCACTTTCGCCGGAATCAATCTGATCGCTGTCCTGGGTGTATATCTGCTGATCGGCTTAACGGGTTTGTTCTCCTTCGGGCAGGTCGGATTTATGGCGATTGGCGCCTACATCTCATCAATTGCCTGTCTGCAATGGGGGCTGCCGTTTTGGGCTGGAATATTGATCAGTGTCGCCTTTGCGCTGATTGTAGGGCTTTTTATCGGAGCTATAACGCTGAAACTGAGGACAGACTATTTCGCGCTAGCGACCTATGGCTTTGCAGAGGTAGTTAAAACCGCTCTCATTTATTTTTCCGACATTACCGGGGGTTCGATGGGCATCTTTGGGATCCCGACCTTGGTCAATTTGCCGGTGGTGGCTGTCATTGCCGTAATCTGCATTATGATCTGCGCCAACTTCAAGAAATTGAAATTCGGCCGCAACTCCCTGGCAGTGCGTAATGATCCATTGGCTGCGGAAATCATGGGGATCAACACTTTTGCTCACAAAATGAAGGTTTTCTTGCTCAGTGCGGCGTTGGGAGCGCTATCCGGGGCGCTATTGGCGTTCTCCACCAGTTATATTGAGCCAGAGATGTTCAATTGGAGTAAGTCGGTCGAGCTCATCATTATCGTGTTCTTTGGCGGATTAAACAGCCTGTCCGGCGCAGTTTTCGCAACGCTGTTCCTGTCGCTGCTGCCTGAGCTGTTGCGCTTCGGTTCAGAGTGGCGCATGGTCTTGTTTACGTTTATCATTATCGTGACCATTATCTTTAAGCCGACCGGACTGTTTGGCTACTATGAGATCCCTCTCAATCCGGTGACAATTGCGAAGAAGATCCGGTCTTATGTGAAGAAAATCCGTGTTGATCGGAGCGCAAAGCGGGGTGAACGCGATGCCAGGTGAGGCGTTGTTGGCCATTAATGACCTGAGGATTCAGTTTGGCGGATTGGTCGCCGTCAATGATTTCAGTATGGAACTGCGGGAAGGTCGTATTGCCGGAATAATCGGTCCGAACGGAGCTGGCAAAACAACCGTATTTAATGCGGTTACCGGAGTCTATAAACCGACCGCGGGTGAAATTCGGTTTCAGGCGGATCTCATCTCTGGTAAAGCTCCCTATGAGATTACCCGCAAAGGCATTGCGCGTACTTTTCAGAATATCCGGCTGTTCAAAGGGTTGAATGTCCTGTCCAATGTGATGGCCGCGGCTGGCTTTCGGGCACAATATGGATTTCTGGGCGGCTTGCTTGGCATGCCCGGCGTCTGGCGGCAAGAGCGCGGCATTGAAGCGGAAGCGCGTCTATGCCTCAATTTGGTGGATTTGCAGGATTATCAGTATCTAATGCCGGAAAACCTACCTTATGGTTTGCAGCGTAAACTGGAGATAGCCCGGGCCTTGGCGACTAAGCCCCGCCTGATTTTACTGGATGAACCGGCGGCCGGGCTGAATCCAAATGAAGTGAATGAGCTTATGGATTTGATTCGCAAGATCCACCATGAACTGGGGGTTACCGTATTATTAATCGAGCATCATATGGAAATGGTCATGGGGATTTGCGAAGAGTTATGGGTCTTGAATTTCGGGAAGATGATCGCGCATGGTACACCGGCTGAGATTCAATGTAACGAAGAAGTGTTGAAGGCTTATCTGGGCGATTAATGGCGATTGGGTACCGCACCAATGGGACAAAGGGGGCATGCCGCCATGTCATTTTTAGAGGTTGAGGCTGTGAGCGTATCGTACGGAAAGGTACGGGTACTGCATGATGTGACGTTTCAGGTGGAACAAGGTCAGATTGTGACGGTAATCGGGGCCAACGGTGCCGGTAAAACAACTTTGATTAATGCTGTTTCTGGCATTGTAAATCATAGCGGGGCCATCCGGTTTGATGGGCGCGCTTTGCCAAAGACGGCCGCCAAAACCGCAGCCGCTGGCATCATTCAGGTTCCGGAAGGGCGTCGCGTGTTCGCTAATCTGACGGTGGAAGAAAACCTGATTTTGGGCGGATTCGGCACGCCAGACAAAACCCAGCAAAAGGCGGATATTGAGCGCATGTATGAGCTTTATCCGGTCCTGGCGGAGCGCCGTCGGCAGGCGGCTGGCAGTCTGAGTGGCGGGGAACAGCAAATGCTGGCTATTTCAAGGGGATTGATGTCCCATCCCAAGCTGCTGATGCTGGATGAGCCGTCGCTGGGGCTGGCACCATTGATCGTCAAAGACGTCTTTGCCTTGATCAAACAGTTGAACGCCGATGGCGTGACTATTTTACTGGTGGAGCAAAACGCGAATAAAGCGCTGCAGATCGCAGACTTTGCTTATGTATTGGAAAATGGCCGGATTGTGGCGCGCGGCAAAGGCACTGAACTACTCGAAGATCCCCAGGTGAAAGAGGCTTATCTGGGTATCAAGAGCGATGCTTGCGGTGTGAGCTGAATGCTTGCGGCGTGAGCTTGCCAGGGGCAAGTGTTGTGGTGGGCGCGCGCTGGCAGGGAGGAGTTTTTGATATGAACAATGTGATCCGTCCGGAAAAAGAATGGACAGTGGAGCGGTTGCGGGTTCGGCAGTATCAGGGACGTCCAGAGCTGGGCGCAGGGGCTGCCAGTGATGTGGCTGCGCGTCTGCGTGCCCTCCAGCAGCGGCAGGAATATGTGCGGATGATTTTTGCAGCCGCCCCGTCTCAAAACGAGTTTTTGCAGGCTTTGGTGGCGGAGCCGGGCATCCGCTGGGATAAGGTAATTGCTTTTCACCTCGACGAGTATGTGGGGCTTCCGGAAGGCGCGCCTCAGACGTTCCGGCATTATTTGCAGGAGCACATCTTCAGCCAAGTGCCAGTGCCTTTCGCGCAGATTAATCTGATCAATGGGCATGTGCGCGCGGGCGGTGAGCAGGTTGTCGCGGGCGGTGCGTACGGCGCGCACGGCGCGCACGATGCGCACGATGCGCAGGCGGAGTGCTGGCGTTACGCCAGTTTGCTCGTGGACGAGCCGGCCGATATCGCCTGTCTGGGCATTGGGGAAAACGGACACCTGGCTTTTAATGACCCGCCGGTGGCGGATTTCCTGGATCCGGAGGTTGTCAAAATTGTCGAGTTGGAAAACAAATGCCGCCAGCAGCAGGTGCATGACGGGTGTTTTCCGACGCTTGATCAAGTGCCGACGCATGCTTTTACGATGACGATTCCGGCCTTAATGGCGGCCGATTATCTATTTTGTATGGTTCCCGGGGCCACGAAGACTGCGGCCATCAAGGCTACGCTCACGCAGCCGGTGTCGGTGGCTTGTCCGGCCACAATTTTACGTCGGCATATGCGGGCGGTCTTGTATATTGATCGCGAATCCGGGGCGGGGTGGTCACAATGACTTGGCGCGTTTTAGTCACGCCGCGGACTTTTGGTGCGACCGAAGGGCGGGCTGCTCAATTGTTGCAGGAAGCGGGCTGCGAGCTGATGAGGAACCCTTATGGGCGCTTGCTTACAGAAGATGAGATGATTGCCCTGATTCCGGAGGCGGATGGGATCATCATCGGTCTGGATCCACTCAATGAACGTGTGTTGGAGCGGGCCGTCCGACTGAAGGTCATTTCGAAATATGGAGTCGGGCTGGACAACATTGGCGTGGCGGCGGCGACGGCCAGGAAAATTCCGGTGGCCTTCACTCCCGGGACAAATAGCGCGTCCGTGGCGGAGTTGGCTTTTGGGCTGATGCTGGATGCGGCGAGGCACATTTCGGCCTCGGATCGCCAAATCAGGCAGGGACAGTGGGGCCGCTTCTCCGGTACGCAATTATGGGGCAAAACGTTGGGGCTGATCGGTACTGGGCAGATCGGGCAGCAATTGGCTTTGCGTGCGCGTGGATTTGAAATGCCCTTATTATGTTATGATGCGCGTCCCGATTATGATTGGGCGCAAAGGGTGGGTGCCAGCTATGTGGAGTTGCCGGAGCTTTTACGCCGTTCAGACTTTGTCAGTCTGCATATTCCGCTGAGTGAGGCAACGCACCACCTGATTGGCGCTGCGGAGCTGAGCCTGATGAAGCCGACCGCCATTATCATTAACACCTCCCGCGGGGGGATCATTGATGATGAAGCGCTGCGACAGGCGTTGAGCGAGCAGCAGCTGGGGGCGGCCGGTCTGGACGTGGTCGAGTGTGAACCGCCTCAGGAAACGCCGTTGGCACGTCTAGATAATGTGGTTTTGACATCCCATATTGGAGCGCACACGGTTGAGGCTTCAGCGGCGATGAGTCTTTTGGCGGCAGAAAATGTGGTGGCGGCACTGCAAGGTGCCCGGCCGAAGCATGTGGCGAACAAGGAGATCTATTGAATTTGGGCGGGAAGGTGTGCGCGGTCTGACAGAGGTCTGACAGATGAACAGTCCCTCTGTCTGGGGCATTGCGGAAGCGAGGTGTGGGAATGAATGCGAGCGGGAGCGGAAACGCGATCGGGCTGGAAGTAAGCACTTCCTCAGCCAAATGTATTCTCTGTTCTCCAACTGGCGCGGTGATCAGATCCGTGTCCATTCCTTTTGACACAAAAACTTCCAACACTGTTTCGCAGCACCCTGGCCGCATGATGGAAACTGCCATAGAAGCTTTGCGGCAGCTGGTGTGTAGTGGGGAGACGGGCAAGGTTGCTATTATCGGGTTGGGCGGAACTTGGCATAGCCTGCTGTTGCTCGACAGCAACAGGGAGGCGCTGTTTCCAATCAGCACCTGGGCAGATTTGAGTGCGTCCAGCGCCGCCGAGGCGATAAAACAGGATCAGCAGGTGGCACAACGCTATTATCACCAGACCGGATGTGTCGTGCATGGCATGTATCCGGCCTGGAAACTAAAGTGGATCGGTGAGCAGACGCCGGAAGTGTTTCGGAAGATCGCTTTGGTTTCGACGCAGGTGGGGCAATTGTTTGCGGGTCTGACCGGTACGCGGGCGATCTCGAAATGTATGGCGTCCGGCAGCGGCTTGCTTAATATTCATACGCTGGATTGGGATCCAGAAATCCTGGCGCTCCTCGGGATGAAACCGGAGCAACTGGAAGAATTGGTGGAAGCATTTCATACGGCACCGTTGTTACCGGCCATTGCACAAAAAGTTGGACTGCCGTCCGGAATACCGGTGACGGTGGGATGCGCCGATGGGGCGCTGAACCAGGTGGCGGTCAGCGGAGTGGCTCAGGGTGTAATGTCATTTTCGGTTGGCACCAGTGGAGCAATCCGGTTGGTGCAGAACGCGTCGCTCATTCCGGAAGAGCCTTCTACATGGTGCTATTATCTTTTTGATCAGAAGCGGTTGGCCGGGGCGGCCACGCAGGGGGCGGCCAATTGCCTGTCCTGGTTTTTCAAGACGATTGGTGGCGGGGACAGCGCGGGCACCGGACGCAGGGGCGAAAATGGCGCTGCGGCTGCCGATGGCAAACCCAACTACGCTGCTTTTGAGAAAGCGGCGGCTGCGATTAAGTGGGAAGAAGCGCCATATTTCCTGCCCTTTATCTATGGCGAACGCTGTCCGGGATGGAATGAATCCAGGCGGGGCGGATTTGTCGGGGTAGACGCTACTCATGATCAAGCGCATTTGTATTATGCAGTCCTGGAAGGCATTTTGTTTAATATGTATCAGTGTTATCTCAAGCTGGCAGAAGTGGGGGGCGTGCCTGCGGAGATCCGGGTTTCCGGGGGCATCCTGAATTCGCCGTTTTGGCTGCAAATGGCCGCCGACATCTTCGGGAAGCCCATGCTGACTTCCGGGTTTGCCAATGACTCTACGGTTGGTGCCGCGATTGTGGCGCTGAAGGCGGCGGGAATAATCGAAAGGATCGAGGATTGTCTGCCGGAAATCAGACATACCTATCAGCCGCGCGCCGAATATCACCGGCGTTATCAAGCAAGGTTTGGGCATTATCTGGGTTATTATGCGAGTACGGCGGCAAGTACGGTGTAAGTGCAGCGGAATGATAGAAAGAGGGGTCCGTGATGGATAAAGAAAAGTGTTTGCGGACGATTGAGGAAACCGGCGTCGTGGCAGTTATCAGAGTCAATAATGCCGATGAGTTAATGGATACCACGGTGGCGCTTAGTGAGGGCGGAGTCAAGGCGCTGGAAATTACGATGACTTCTCCGGGGGCATTGGATACCATTGCGCAGGCCAGTGCCAGGTTTGGGGAAAGTGCCATCATTGGAGTCGGGAGCGTGCTCGATGCTGAAACTGCGCGCATGGCGATTATTGCCGGGGCGAAGTTCGTGGTCAGTCCGGTGCTGAAAGATGAGATCGTGCGCATGTGTAAGAGATACAATATCGCCTGCATTCCCGGGGCGTATACTCCAACCGAGATTTTGGCGGCTTGGGAAGCGGGCGGCGATGTTGTCAAAGTCTTTCCTGCGACGAAGCTGGGGCCGTCCTACTTTAAGGACATTCATGGGCCATTGCCACATATTAAGCTCACACCTACCGGCGGGGTTGATTTGGCCACAGCTGGCGAGTTCATCAAGGCTGGGGCATGCTTTGTCGGAGTCGGGGGCGCCCTGGTCGATAAGAAACTAATCGCCGCTAAAAACTGGCCCGAGTTGAGTGCGCGTGCGGCGCAGTTTATTGCGGCAGTGCGGGAAGCTCGCCGGGGGTAGGGCGAGGCGAATGGGAGGGCGTGATCTACGATGAAGGCCGATTCTATGGGAAATGCCGATTCCGGGGCGGTGAAGGCCAATTCCGCGGCGAAAGCCGATTTTGGAATGATTGGACTAGGCGTGATGGGGCAAAATCTAGTGCTGAATTTGGTGGATCACGGCATTACAGTGGTGGCTTTTGACCCTTGGCCGGAGGCGCGCGAGCGGTTTTTTGGCGGGGTTGTGGCGCGTGAGCAGACGCGGGCGCAAAGGGAAGGGCAGGCGCATGAGCAGACGCAAGAGCAAGGGCAAGGGCAAGGGCAATGGCAGAAAGAGGCTCGGGGCTGCGCAGCCATCCTGCGCGCTAACAGTATCAATGAGTTGGTTAGCTCATTACAGCGTCCGCGCCGGATTATGCTGATGGTCAAGGCCGGGGCACCGGTGGATGCGCTTTTGGAACAGTTGACCCGGGTTCTTGAATCCGGGGATATTATTATTGATGGCGGTAACTCACATTTTCGTGATACGCAGCGACGCGCCGAAATGTTGACGGCCAAGGGGCTGCATTATTTGGGCGTCGGCGTTTCCGGAGGAGAGGCAGGCGCGCGTTATGGACCCAGCTTGATGGCAGGCGGGCATTCTGACGCTTGGCGGGCTGTGGAGCCGATACTGAACGCGATCGCGGCCAGAGCTGAGGAAGCAGATGGCGGGAAACCTTGCTGTGGCTTGCTTGGGCCAGATGGGGCTGGTCATTTTGTTAAGATGGTTCATAACGGAATCGAATATGCTGATATGGAGTTAATCGCCGAGGCTTATGCAGTGATGCGGGTGGCTCCGGGGATGGGGCCCGAGGAGTTGAGCCGGGTCTTTTACGAATGGAACCAGGGCGACCTGAATTCTTATTTGATCGGGATTACTGCGGAAATCCTGGACAAGCAGGATCATGATACTGGTCGGCCGATGGTAGATGTGGTTCTGGATCAGGCTGGTCAAAAGGGTACCGGCCTGTGGACTGTGCAGGAGGCACTTGCATTGGGAGTGGCAGTGCCGACAATCGCGGCAGCCGTTTTTGCCCGCAATATTTCGTCTGACCGGGCTGCCCGAATAGCGACGGCGGCGCGGTTTGGAGCTGAAGCTGGTGCCAGGGTTGGGGCAGGGGCAGGGGTTGGGGTTGGGGCGGAGATTGGGGCGGAGGCAGGAACAGGATCCGCCGCGATTGCGGTTAACGAAATTCGTGAAGCGCTGTTTGCCTCCAAAATATGCGCCTATGCGCAAGGTTTGGCCATGATCAGGAAAGCCGCTGCGGAATATCGGTGGGACACGCCTTTGGGCGAGGTGGCCATGGTGTGGCAGGGTGGATGCATCATACGGGCGCATTTCCTGAACTTGATCAAAGAAGCTTATGATCGGCGTCCGGATTTGGAAAATCTTATTCTAGATCCTTATTTTGCGGCCGCCATAGATGAGGCACAGCAGAGTTGGCGCAAAGTAATTGCTGGCGCGGAGCTAGCTGGTATTCCAGTGCCGGCCTTCAGTTCGGCTTTAGCGTATTTTGATTCATATCGGTGCGCACATGGGCCGGCGAATTTATTGCAGGCTCAGCGCGATTATTTTGGTGCGCATACTTACGAACGCGTTGATCGGCCGGGCGTGTTCCACACGGATTGGCATGTAACTGGAAAAACGGTGCAGAGTAGCCGGGTGGATGAAAAATGGGGGGAATTGAAATGGGCAAGCAGAGCATGTTTGATATCAGCGGAAAAACAGCCGTAATTACGGGCGGTGGCGGGATATTATGCAGTGAAATGGCCAGGGCGCTGGCGCGTGAAGGCGTGCGGGTGGCCATTCTGGATTTGAATGAGGCGGCCGCCCGCAAAGTGGCGGACGGGATTCGTCAGGAAGGCGGACAGGCGGAAGCCGTTCCAGTGAACGTGTTGGAGCGCCGGTCTGTGGAAGCGGCTCGCGAGGCTGTGATGGGCATGTTTGGCCGCGTTGATATCTTGATCAATGGGGCCGGTGGCAATAAGAAAGAAGCTACGGCTGAAAAAGACTTCCTGTTTTTTGATATCCCGCCGGAGGCGCTGAAGTTTGTCTTTGACCTGAATCTGCTCGGGACGATTCTGCCGTCGCAGGTGTTTGGAGAAGTGCAGGCCAAGCAGGGAACGGGAAACATCATCAACATTTCGTCGATGGCGGCGATGCGGCCGCTCACCAAGACGGTGGCCTACTCCGCGGCCAAAGCGGCCATCAGCAATTTTACGCAGTGGCTGGCGGTGTACTTGGGGCAGAATTACTCGCCCAATATCCGCGTGAATGCGATTGCCCCGGGCTTCTTTATCACAGAGCAGAACCGCTTTTTGTTGACAGAGCAGGAAACAGGCAATCTGACACCACGGGGCGTTTCGGTTATTGAGCATACTCCGATGAGGCGTTTCGGTGTACCGCAGGATTTGATCGGCACTATAATATGGCTGATTTCCGACGCCGCCGCTTTTGTGAATGGAATTGTTGTCCCGGTGGACGGTGGGTTCTCGGCTTTCTGGGGTGTGTGACCAATGGTAGTGGCAATGAAGATGGCAAAGGCAAAGGCGTCGGCACCATCGGCGACCGCAGCAACGGCCACTGGAACGGGAAAGACGCTGAGGATCGAGGCTGAAACAATTGAGGTGGCGCAGATTAAGGCCGGACTGGCAGAATGGCTTACGGGGCTGGGGTACCGGCCACGCAAAGTCTTGCTGCTGCCGCCGGACATTACGCGCAGCCATTCCGGAGCGGGCTTGATTGTGCAGTTGCTGTGGCAAATGCTTACCCCGAAGGGCAGTGAGATTCAGATTATGCCGGCGCTGGGTACACATGTGCCTATGACGCGTGCCGAACAGGTGCGGATGTATGGTGCCGAGATCCCTGAGAGTGCCTTTTTGGCGCATGATTGGAGAAATGATACCTGCCGGATCGGCGAAATACCGAGCGCATTTGTCAGCGGGGTCTCTGGCGGACGAGTGGATTTTCCGATCCCGATTGAAGTTAATAAAAGATTGATAAGCGGGCAATACGATCTAATCGTCTCTATTGGTCAGGTTGTGCCCCACGAGGTGGTCGGCATGGCCAACTATTCCAAAAACATCTTTGTCGGCTGCGGTGGCAAGGAGATTATTGATAAGAGCCACTTTTTAGGGGCGGTTTATGGTCTGGAGCGTCTGATGGGCCGGGATCATTCTCCGGTCAGGAAGGTGTTTGATTATGGCGAGGAGCAATTTTCGAGCGATATCCCGCTGCAGTATATCTTGACAGTCGTGGCCACCGGGCAGGGTGCGCCGGCAAGCACGCCTGCGGCAGCGGGTGCGGGTGTGGATGCGGGTGTGGATGCGGATGTGGATGCGGCGGCAGTTGCGACTGCGCCGCGTATCTGCGGTCTGTATGCCGGGAGAGAGCGGCAGTTGTTTGAAGCGGCGGTGCGGTTGAGTCAGGCCAGGAACCTCTGTTTGCTGGATGCGCCCCTCAAGAAAGTTGTAGTTTACCTCGATCCGGAAGAGTTTAAAAGTACCTGGCTCGGTAATAAGGCGATCTATCGCACCAGGATGGCCATTGCTGACGGTGGCGAACTGCTGATTATCGCACCGGGATTGAAACATTTCGGCGAAGATGATTTGATCGACGCCCTGATTCGGAAATATGGCTACGCCGGGACGGACAAGGTTCTGGAATGGGTTGAAACTGAAGATGATCTGCGTAACTGCCTGTCAGCGGCGGCGCATTTGATTCATGGCTCGTCGGAAGGACGGTTTAAGATTACCTACGCGCCAGGGCATGTTAGTGCTGCTGAGATCGAACAGGTTCATTTCAACTATGCGCCGCTGGACGACATGCTGCGGCGTTACGATCCGCAGCAACTGCGGGACGGATTCAACACCATGCCGGATGGCGAACAGATCTTCTATGTGAGCAACCCCGCCCTGGGGTTATGGGCACTGCGCGACAACTTCTGAGCCGGATGATCGATCCGCCGGGCGATCCATTAGGGACGATCCATTGGGGGCAGATTTATTTGGATCAAAATGAGCCAATTGGGGGCTGTCCCCAATCGGCTCATTTTGATCCGTTTTGGGACAGACTTATTTTTTATGCGCATTATTTGGCTTTCAAGAGGGTTTTGGAAACGACCGACGAAAAATAATTACACATCACTCATCGCCCCTAAAGGGAGGTACCGCTTGAACAGCCTGAAATTTTTCCACTTCGGTATGCAATGTCCCTATAATCAACGCCTCATTGAATTACTTAATGAGGTCTGTCCCACAACAGATTTCACTCTTCAGATTTTCGACATCGCGGAAAATCCACAGCTATGCCGGACATACCAAATTTATGGACCCAATCTTCTGATCGTTGATGATCATTATCGCTGGAACGGGCCATTTAGCCGCGATGTATTGGTGGCTTTGCTCAGGGATGAGAAGCCGGTCAGATCTGCGTATCATATTCAAATTGGTGCCACCGAATTCAAGGGCCACCTTCTCGAACTCAACGACAGTAGCGTTGCCTATACCAGCTATGCCTGTTTCATGAAAGACGACCATGCGCTCTGTCAGGCCAAGGCGGAGTGGGTGCGGCAGATCTTGCAGAAAACAGGCCTGCAGCATATGGGCTATCTAAACATGGACGGCGAGCGCTGCGTGGGCGGGGCCGAGTTTTTGCCTGCGGAGCTGGTCCCATATCCAATTCCGGGTTTGCGGCAAAATGATGCTTTTATTACCTGTTCGTTTCTGACTCATGAAGATCATGATTACAAATCATTCCCGTTGCGCACACTGCTCGCGTTTCTAAAAAGTAGCGGGTTTGGTCGGGCGCTAATGGTAGCCTCCACCGAGGTGTTGTTTCCCAATGGGACGGTGGCCTGGTACTGCGAGCGAGGTTTCTCGGATTTGGGACATCTGGCTTATGAAGAAACGGAACATGCCGACATGCACTTGCTGGAATATGTTTTTTAAGAGGTGGAATCATGCCTGTTTATTGTATCTCGGCCTCGAACATTAGACACGCCGGTGCGAACAGTACTTCATTAAGGATATGCCATTTGGTAAAAGAGATTATGGCGGAAAGTGCTCCGCAGATAATAACAGAAGTGTTGCCGCTAGTTGATTATGAGCTGAAACCTTGTATCGGGTGTGGCAAGTGTTATGGCAAGGGCCGGTGCATTGATGACGCAACTTTTAATAAGATTTATGCCCGGCTTTCAGCAGCAGAAGCATTGTTCGTTGTATCTGCACATTATGCGCCGATCCCATCCAAACTTGCCATGTTGCTCGAAAAAATGGAGCAGCTTGCCTTTCTGCCGAGGTTTAACAATGAGGAAAACAAATCTCTGCTTTATCAGCGGCCTGTGGGCATTATCGCACATGGTGGGGGTACCGAGGAAATCATCAAAGGTTATACGGGAGTTGTTATCAACACCATCGCAAATGCACTCTCCTGGCCAATCGAAATGAATATAATCGGAGCTGGCGAGGAATGGCCGCGGGGTATTGCTATTCCGGTCATGACAGTTAAGAAGGACAGTAATTCAGTGTTTCCGGTTCAGGAATACGACTGGTTGGATATAAAGGAAAGAATCCGGCCTTTAGTCAGTAACGTAATGATGGAACTAAGCTAAAACCTCAACCGTAAGAGGTTTTAAGACTATGCCGGAGATAAAGATAAAGTGCGCTTAAAATGGAAGGTGCCCGCTTGTGGGCACCTTCTGTGATGGTGCTGTGCCGCGTGCCATGCCGGCCCCAGCCATATTGGAGAATAGTGAGAGGATGCAGCCCTCTCCAGGCAACGTCTTCACTAGAGCCCCAGCTGGCTCGGGCTTAGGCCCAGATAGTGAGGGAAGGGGCCGCCACCCGGCCATTTTTCGAGGAAGCGGCTGCGGTTGGCGTGGAAAAGGGCGACGCGATTGGGGATTTGGCTGCAAGTGACGCCTTCGTAATGATAGTATACGCTGCGGCGGGTCAGTCCGAAATGCAGACCGACAGTCAGCAGGCGGTTATATAAATCCCAGTCCTCAAAATAGGCTGGTGCAAAACGCTGATCGAAGAAGTATCCGCCGATCGTGTTCAGAATGCCGCGTCGGAAAACAAAAGGTGCTCCTGACGATAACAGCACCGGATCGTCCGCTACGATATGATTGGCGGCTAGGGCGGTAAATTCGGTGACTACATTGCCCCCCTGATCATGGTTGAGCAGGACTTTGAGGGGCCAAGGTCCGACAACGCCCACTAGGGCATCGGTCGCGGCAATCTTCACCAGTGGACCCAGCCAATTTGGACCGTAGAGCATGTCATTGTTGCACCAAACGATGATATCACCTGAGGCGGCAGCAACGCCCAAATTACTTGCTTCTGCGCAGCTGGTGCGCTGCGGGTTGTGCAGCACGCGTGCGCCGGTGATCTTTGGGTATTGGCCGGCGTTAATATTGGTGGCCAGGCATTCCAGTGACACAGCGGTGGCGTCAGTTGAGCCATCATCCACCAGCACTAATTCAAATGGGATGTCGGTATTGTGAATCAGACTGGTCAGACTGAGCATCGTGATAGTAATGGCGTTGTGACAGGGCACGACCACAGATACCTTGGCCGGAAACTGATCCGGAACTGGCTTTAAAGCATATGGCTGCTGCATCATCATGGCGTTCTCCCCTCCCAGGGCGGATCAAATTTTTCCGGAACTTTTAGAACCGTCCCCAAAGTTCCAGGGTTCGGTGTCAGGATCGTCTGGGTTGAATTTTTCGTCGGTGAGTGCCAGAAAGATTAGTGCGTCATCGTTTGCGTCTCCGCCGCCTGCATCAGCATCGCCTTCCGGTACTACTCTGTGAAAAACGCCAGGCAAAACGATGATCCTCTCCGGGCGGGTGCCGTCCAGCGGCACTGTCACTGCTTGCGGATCCTCTTGCGGTTCACATTGCGCATCGACCCAGCAGACTAACTGTCCGCGTCCGTTAATCGCCACAAAGGTTTCGATTTTTCGATGGTGGCGGTGGTTGCCGCGTATATGCCCAGGGCGGGCCACGACGCAGTAAATCTGCCCAAACCCCCTCCCCATAAGCACCCCGGGGTCGAAGATCTCGTAAAGAATCCCACGCACGTCCTCGTGGACCGCAAGTTCTTCGCGGATCACTAATTCCATAGCCATGCTTCCGTGATACCTCCGTTATCCCATTACTAGACGGCGAATAAGTAGCCGTTATTACGCAAATCCAGCCAGCGTTGCACAGCCTGCCGGTAATCACCAAAGCCGCGCCCCAATGCCGCCTGCAACCGGTATGAACAGAGCGAAGTGTCAAAGGGACGTTCAGCTCGGCCCAGTCCCGGCTGGCTCTGGAAGGCTGCCCCCTTTACCAGATCAACCGCTGCGCTTGCGGTAGCCGCGGCCGCGGTGGCCGCGCCTTCAGCCGCACCGCCCTGAGCCCCTCCGCCCACACATTTTGCCAAATAACGCAACAGTTGCCAGTTGGATACGCGCTGTTCTGAACCGGCGTGCCATAAACCTGTCAGACCCAGACGGGCAATTTCCATCAGCACTTGCGCCAAATTATTGACTAACAGCGGCGTTGAAAAGCGGTTGGTCCAGGCAGTTACAGTATTCCATGATTCCAAACTGGCCAGAGATTGTTCCATAAAGCAGCGGCGTACTGTTCTACCACCGCCACCCGGACTCCACCCAAAAAAACTGGTACGCACAATGGTCCAAGGAATGGGGCTGCCCATGATCAGGCGCTCGCCGTCCAGTTTTGTGCGCCCATAAACATTGACCGGGGATGGGGCATCTGCTTCGGTATAATGACCGCGCAGACCGCTGAAGACGTAGTCGGTCGAGATATAGATTAAATGACGGGTTGCGGGGGGACAAGCCTGCATTAAATTGGATGTTCCCTGCACGTTCACAGCCCAAGCCGCCGCCGGATCGTTTTCGCAGGCGTCCACACTGGTCATTGCGGCAGCATGCACCACTACTTCCGGACGGACCTCGCCGAGCAGACGCCGCAAACCTTCCGCGTCAAGGAGATCACAGGCAGCCGGAACCACCCTGGGCAGCTCCGGCCGGTTATTCAGGAAAAGACCATAGATTTCGTCAGTTTTTGACCATTCAATTGCCAGATTGGAACCGAGCAAACCGCTGGCACCGGTAATTAGGATTCTGGTCATTCATTCATCCGCTCCCGCAGCCAGATCCGCGTGCGTTCAATTCCTTCGGTTAAGCTGACTTGCGGCTGCCAGCCCAGAAAGGCTCGCGCTTTGGCAGAATCACACAAGAGTCGCTTAATCTCGCTTTGAGGATGAATGTGCGCCACATTTTCCACTGCCACGGCATTTCCGGCGATGATGCACGCCAGGTCGATAATGCGGATTTCTATTCCGGATCCACCGACCAATAAGCTGAATGGGGCGCGGTCCGATGATGCGTCGCCGCCACCAATGCGCGCACCGGCATGTGCGCTCGCCGGCGACAGTCCCGCCCGGACAATGAAATCAGCGCAATCTTCAACGTATAAAAAGTCGCGGGTCTGCAGGCCATCCCCATAGACCAGCAGGTTTTGATGGTGCATGACGCGATCCAGGAAAATCGCAATCACGCCGCCCTCTCCATCAATACGCTGAAACGGCCCATAGGTGTTAAAAGGCCGCAGGATTGTCGCTGGTAGGCCGTAAGTCCTGGCGTACGATTCCACTAAGTGTTCAGCAGCCAGTTTGGCACCGGCGTATGGGGAGGCTGGTTTTACCGGATGCGCTTCACTAATGCCAATACCGGCTCCCACCACTTCATCCATTGGCGCAAACACCATGCAGGTGCTGACCATCACGAAGTGCGGCCGCATCGGGCGCACCGCCTCCAGCAACCGGAACGTGCCCAGCACATCCGTGTTAAAGGTATCACGCGGCTGATCAATGCTATGCTGGACATTGATACGCGCCGCCAGATGGAAGACGATATCCGGCTTCAAAAGCAAGGCACGGCGCAATATCTTATCAGACAGTAAGTCGCCGCACACAATATTTAGAGCGGGATTATGCCGGTATTCATACAGATTTTTCGGGGAACCGCTTGAGAAGTTATCAAGCACAGTCACCTGACATCCCATACTGAGAAGTTTGCCGACAACCCAGCGTCCGATAAAGCCGCCGCCTCCAGTTACCAGTACGTTCATGACCAAACCCTCCTGTACCAGTCGATCGTTTTCTGCAGTCCCCTCACCAAATCATATTCCGGAGACCATCCCAGTGTTGCTTTTGCCCGGCTAATATCAGCAGACAGCGCCTGTAAGTCCCCTGGGCGCCCGGGTTTAAAGATAATGTCCGGTTTCGCGCCAGTCAGGCCGCTTGCGCCGCTCGCATCGCCAGTCAGGCCGCCTGCGCCGCCCGCCAAGCTCCTAATAATCTCGGCCAGCTCCGCAATAGGGGTTTCTTTTCCGGTCCCGATGTTGAAGACGCTACCCGACAATTCCTTGCCGCGCAGCAAAATTGCCAAGTAGGCCTTGACCGCATCGCCAACGTACAGGAAGTCGCGCGTTTGCTTGCCATCCTCGTGTACAACCAGGGTTTCACCGCGCAAGGTGCACTCAATAAAGGCGGGGATCACCGCCGAATAACCCCAGACATTTTGATTCTCGCCAAAGGTATTGAAATTGCGCACTACAACAACCGGGTATTTATACCACTCATACAGCACGCGGCAGTGCTTTTCCGCCGCCAGCTTGCTGACAGCATAAAAACTGCGCGGATACATCGGATGGTCTTCATCCATAGGCGTGTAAAGCGGGTTGCCGTAGACCTCCGGGGAAGAAGCCACGACCAGCAGCGGTTTACTCTTCGTGGCCAGCAGCGTTCTGGCGAGTTCAAAAGAACCGCGCTCATTGTTCTGGAAGTATTTTTCCGGGTCTTCCATGGACTCATCAATCGATACATACGCCGCCAAATGGACAATGGCGTCTACGCCGGCGGCGTCAATCATCTCTGGAGTCAAAGAGCGGTAATCAAGCCGGAGCATCAGGAATTTTGTCTTCAGAGCCGGGTTCGGCAAAAAGGGGTTCCTGGTCAGAAACTGACGTGAAAAGTTGTCGATGCCCGTAACCTTTGTGACTTCCGGGCAGGAAACCAAAAGGTCCACCAAGTGTACACCGTATAGGCCGGCGGCACCGGTAACCATCACATGCAAAGTAATCACTCCAACTTATTCTTCTCTCCAAGTTATGGATCGAGCGCAGCAGAAGTGTTATGATAACGGCCTACCGGGACTTGATCCTGCCGGAATTTTGCGCGAATAGATGGCAACCGGCGAGTTCCTTTCGTAGGATGAATAGTCTTAAGATGAATCAAAGAAAGCAAGAGAAGAGTAGAGCAAAGTAGAGAAAAAGAGAGAACTGGGGGGACAGTGCGGATATGCAGCCGGCTAGTATCGTAGTTCTCAATTGGAATGGCGTCCATTTGCTCAGACAAAATATGCCAGCTTTGATCGATGCAGTCGCGGCTGCCGGCGGGCACCACGAGCTCATCATGGTGGATAATGGCAGCACGGATGGCAGCAACGAATTTATGCGCCAGAACTATCCAGGTGCGAAAATCTTGCCGCTGCCAGCGAATATGGGTTTAGTGCGCGGCTATAACCTGGGATCGTGCTTTGCGTCGCACAATATTGTCGTGCATCTCAACAACAGTGTCCACGTCAACCGCGACTTTTTGCGTTTTATACTGCCGCACTTCAACCATCGCCAGGTGTTTGCGGTCCATCCTAAACTCGTGGCGCTGGATGGCACGATCGAAGCCGAGTTGTCCTTCGCCTCGTTTGCGGAAAAAATGATTTATCCCAGACAGCCCCACGCTTTCCAGCCGGATGCCGAAAACTATCTGGCACCGTGCTATTCCATGTATGCCCCGGGTGGCTGTTCCGCTTATGATCGCAACAAGTTTTGGCTGATGCGCGGCAACGACGAGATCTATTCCCCCTTCCACTGGGAGGAATCGGACCTGTCTTACCGGGCTTGGAAACGCGGCTGGGAAGTAATCTTTGAACCGCGCAGCATAGGGCACCACAACGTCCATGCCACAATTGGTAAACTTGATCAGCTGGAAAGCATGCAGTTATATTTTCGCAACTGGCTGATCTTCAATTGGATCAACTTGACGGATCGTGATCTGCTGGCAGAACACTTCGCCAATCTCGGCAAGTTTGTGCACCTCGAACCCATGCGACGCCGGGCCTTCAGTCAGGCGCTGCCCTACATGACCAACATTCTGAGCCGGCGGCGCTGGGAGCGCCCGAACCTAATGCTGACGGACCGCGCCGTGTTCGCAAAGTTGGCGGATTATGGGCGGCCCGTGCCAAACGGAACTTTCGTCGAATATCAGGGGCGGGTTTACCGGGTTGAGTGCGGACGCCTGCGCCATGTACCGGGCGAGGCGATCCTGGCAGCTTACGCCGCCACAAGGTCTTTTCAGTCCATTACCAAAACCACTTTTGATCAATTTCCGCTGGGCGAGCCGCTCGCATGGCCGGAGGGGTCCTCAGCCCGCGACCAATCTGGCGTCGTCTATAAAGTAGATCATGGCCTGGCACGGGCGATCGACACAGTCGAGTCCGCCCATATGGTCGGCGTTAATCCAGCAAGCCTGCCGGTGGCGCATCCATCGGAAATCAAGATGCTGATCGGCGGCAAGCCGCTTAACTTGGGATTTGCCGCCGGGATGGTTGAAGCCTCGCCGGAGCATTTTGAAGCCATCCGCAAACTTCTGGAATCAGAATCATGAGTATGTTTAAGCGTTACATAGTTTAGTCAGAGGAGAAGGGGCTGGGCATATGGGTAAATATAAGGCGACCATCATTATCTTGAATTGGAATGGACAGCACTTGCTCCGCAGGTGCCTGCCGTCCGTGATCCAGGCGGTCAACTATGATGGCGGCGGGCATGAAATTCTGGTCATCGATAATGGCAGTACGGACGGGAGCGCGCAGTTTGTCCTGAGCAACTATCCCGGGGTGGCAGTGCTGCCGCTGCCTGAAAATAGAGGGTTTGTCGGTGGCTATAACGCTGGATTGGCCATTGCCCGACAGCACTTAGTCGTGCTGTTGAACAACAGCACCTGGGTCAGGGCCGACTTTTTCACGAATTTGCTGACCCACTTCGAGAATCCGGATGTCTTCGGGGTCTCGCCCAAAATCCTGACGCCCACCGGGTTGATCGAAGTGGAGTACTTGCACGCTACTTGGGACGGCCGCGGAATTATCGGTCAAAAACAGCCCGGGTTCAATGAGCCGGACCGGGGACGCGTCGGTGGACCGTGCTATACCTTTTACGCGCCCGGCGGTTGTTCCGCCTTTAACCGTGCTAAGCTAATGGCCCTGGGATGGTTCCACCCGATCTATGCGCCATTTCATTGGGAAGAGGTGGATATTTCCTACCGCGCCTGGAAACGCGGCTGGAAGGTGATGTATGAGCCGCGGGCAGTGGCCTGGCATGAGGCAGGCAGCACCTTTTCCAAACACGTGCCGGCCGAGCAGAACAAGCTGATTTGGCACCGCAACCGGCTACTGTTCCTCTGGTCCAACCTGAGCGATCCGGAAATGGTCCGACAGCATCACTCCTACCTGCCAGTCTGGGCGACGCTCGATCCGCTGCATAGCCAGTCATTGCAGGCTGCCAGGGCGTTTATGGTCCAGGCGGATCAAAAACGAACTAATGATCAGCCGCATTGGCAATTGTCTGATAAAGAAGTCTTCAACCTGATAGGGGCGTGCTGCTCGGGAGTGCGTCCGAACGGCTCGTTAGTGAAAGGCACTGGCTCGGATGTTTACTTGTTGGAAGGAGCTGGCAAGAGACATGTGCCCAGCCGGGCGGTATTGGATTCCTTTAGCAATTGGCTGCATGTCATTCCCATCGGTGATCAGGAGCTGGCCGCCTACCCGCTTATGCCAGCGGTGGATTTTCGAGAAGGCTGTTTGCTGGCAAGCCCCGACCGGACAGCCTACATCGTCAGCAGGGGGCGCAAGCATCCGGTCGCCAGCCTGCAGCGGCTGGCCGAGCTGGGGCGCAGTGTAGAGGAGATTATTCCGGTGTCATGGGAAGACCTGCGTCGCCTAAAAGAAGGAGGGCCGGCTTAAGCAGGAAAAAAGGCGGCGTTGGTGAAAACATAAACTAATAAATCACTTATTTGAGGTGCTCCATGACAGCGAATGATAATAACCCCACATATGCTGGGGGTCAAAAAACCGCAAGATCCAACCGCAAACGCCGCACAGTGGCCGTCAACCTTTGGAAGCCACTTGCTTATTTGTTGATGTTCGTTTTCAGCCCGTTTCTCTTGATCAGCGATTGCTTCCGCAAGAAAAAGCGCGTCAACAACGAAGTGGTGTTTGCCTTTTCCCTGATGCTGACCTTAGCCATGCTGTTTACCGCGACGTGTATCTGGGTGTCGCAAAGCCAGAATAAAAAGGCGTTTGCGCTCATCGGCAATTTCGCGGCCACGCAAGAGCAATTGGGGGAAAACTTAGCGTTCAGTCAGGATATTTCTTACTATGCGCTGAAATATAACATTGATCCACTGCTGGTCTATGCATTAATCGATCAGGAGAGCAAATTTGACCGTTTCGCCGTTTCGGATCAGAATGCCAAAGGATTAATGCAGCTTACGCCGTCAACTTGGCAGGAGATGAACCCAAATGGCGTTTGCGACGCCACCCACGATCGTTACCAATGTCATGAGACGGAGTGCGTTTTTTGCCCGGGTGCTAATATTGCGGCCGGAACGAGGTATCTTAGCCAATTGGTGGAACGTTTCGACGGCGAGGTTGGTTTCGCGCTGGAGGCCTATAACGCAGGCAGTGCCACAGTTGACACTTCCCGTGATGAACACATTTATCCGGAAACACGCAGCTTTACGCGCAACATTGCGCAGAAACTGAAAACCTTACGTCAAAACCGGGTTCTGGATCTGATCAATTTGGCGGTTGATGCTCGGCAAGCTTTGAAATGGGCGGGCGGAGTCACTTTGGCGCTTTGGTCTATCCTGTTGGCGTGGCTTATTAAGAAGCTGTAGGGTAGGGTGTAAAGACGCGATGATAATACGAGACGAGGCTGCTCCCTTTGATTGAGGGGCAGTCTCTTTTTTATATGGATGGAGCGGTTCGCGGCAAGCACGCTTGCCATCATGAAGCGCCTCTTCCCAGCATAGATTGTATTGTTGGAGTATGGGGGTCAGTATTGTTCCAGTATGGGGGTGTGCGCGGATGGAACCGGTGGAGATGCAGTTTAGCGCCTTTACGGTCGTTTTTATCGCCGGCATGGCACTCGGCTTATTGCATGATCTGTACCGCTTGTTTCGTAAAGGCCTCCGGCTGACGGGTAAGCTTGACTGGCTATTTGACGCCCTCTTTTGGCTGATCGCCACCCCGTCGCTATTGTTCCTGATCTTTTTTAGCAACTGGGGTGAAATGCGGATCTATGTCCTGTTGGCGATCGCGCTGGGTGTCTTATTCTATTTCAAAGTGCTCAGTGACACAATGCGCGGCCTCCTACGCCTGATTTTCCGTGGCGTGGCAGGAATCATCAGGGGCATTTTCCGGCTGCTGAGAGCAATATTGGTGACGCCGGTGCTATGGTTCTGGGACAGCAGTGCCGGGGCCTTTGACCGTCTGCGCGAGCGCCGGGAACGGCATGGGCGCCGCGAGCGCCGGGAACGGCATGGGCGCCGCCTTTCCAAGACCGCCGACTCTTCATCATCGCTCAGAAACTGATCAAAAAAAGAATGGAAAAAAGCTCGTCCTATACTTGAATAATCCCAAAGATGGTATTATAATCAACAGCTGGCCACGTCGGGAGAGGTTACCGCGACAGAGCTTGAATTCGATCAGTTTCTGGCGGAGCTGCGGGGACTTCTCCTTAAGTATAACCTGGAAGTCGCCGACGGGAGAAAAGTCAGAGACATTACCGTAATATCGGCACCGGCAGAAAAGGAGTGAGTCAGACGACTCAGAGCGAAATGAAAAGAGGCAAAAGGATCATGGTAGTTTTAGCAATTATCTTGGGGACTATTATTTTTCTTAATTTAGCCGGGTTTGCCGTCAATAAAACTTTATTTGCCCACGAGCTCAACTCCGTTACTCCTTATGGAAAGATTGTTGATGTGAATGGACAAAAAATGCATGTCTATGCGATAGGCAATGGCAGCGGCAGTGGCGACGGCAGCGACAATGGTATTGGCCGACAGACCATTGTCTTGTTGCCTGGCTTCGGAGTTGCCTTGCCCAGTGCGGACTTCGGTCCACTGATGCGGGAGCTTTCCCGAGAATATACCGTTGTCTGTGTGGAGTATTTCGGCATTGGCTTCAGCGGCCAGATGAAAACAGCGCGCACCAATGCAAACATTGTCGAAGAGACCAGAACAGCCTTATCCCTGGCAGGGTTTAAGGCACCATATGTTTTGATGCCGCATTCTTTATCCGGCATTTACAGTGAATATTATGCTGCCAAATATCCTGAAGAAGTGTCCGCTATTATTATGTTGGATACTACCTCTACGGCCAGGCAGGAAGGTAAAAACCCGCCGAGATTGGTATATGGAATTGCCAAGCTGCAGCAAGAATGCGGTTTGACACGCCTGACATATCGCTTGATGCCTCCCGCCCAGAAAGAAGAAAATGGCTACACAGTTAAGGAAATTGGTGACTACAGGCTGTTTGCCTATCATGTGCTTAACGATACCATGATTGATCAGTCGCTGCGCACGCTTGACAGCATCAACGAGGTAAGCGCGATGCCTTTTCCACAAGGAATTCCGGTCTTGAAGCTGATCTCCTCGCAGTCTCTGGAAAAGGTGGGTGCGGATTATCAGGAGAAACACCTTGCCAGATTGGGGTCGGCTGTTCAATCGCAGACTGTTGAAGGGTCCCATTTTATTTACCAGACTGGCGCGGCCGAGATTTTTGATCTGACTAAAGCATTCCTGGCAAAAATCCAATAATGGGATTTGATCTTGATTTTGTAGTAAAAATGTAGTATATTTGTAGAAAGATAAGTTGGGCTCCCACAAGGAGCCCTTTACGTCCCTGCGGCGGTGCGGCGGTGAGTTAAATGCAGGTCGAAATACGGGGGGTCGAAGAACTAAGCTTTCGCGAACGCCAGGTCGTAGCCTTGAAAGAAACGGGGCTGTCGACCGAAGAGATCTGCCGCAAACTTCAAATCAGCGCTAGCACGGTTGCTAATCTTTATGGTAGGGCACGTCGTAAGGGATATCAGGTAGTCATCATTTTGCCTGGCACTGCACTGATTCCACCCGAAGATGAAGACGCGGATGCGGAGCCGGGGGTAGGGGAGGCGATGCCGGATGAGCATGCAGGAACATAATGTATACCCGTTTCCGGTACGAGCTCAACGCGCAAAGCATGAGCCGGATAAGCCTCGCGTCAAAGTGAAAAGAAGACTGCGTTTCAGACCGAAAGCGGAATTGTTCTATATTGTCCCCATCGTGATTATGGCTTCGCTGGCTTTTAATCTGATCAGCGTTGTCAGTGTCAGAATCAGTCAGACAAAATACGCGCGGCAGCTCGCGTTGGAGATTGCCAAACTGAAAGAATACAACGCCGAGCTGGATGATGAAGTAGCCTGGCGCGGCACTCTTGATTATGTGGAACAGGAAGCCAGGAAGTTCGGGATGGCTAAACCTGACGAAGTCAAATACCAGTTTACGGTTCCAGGCGCAGAAGGGGACGCCGGACCAGCCAAACGTGTTCAATCGCCCGAAATTGGCTATTGAGTTTTGATTCAAATGATGAACCGCTGTCATGAAGTGCAGCGGTTTTTTGTATCTGCGGGCATAATAATCCCATAACGGCAAAAGGAGGAAGACCATGGCACGTTGGGTTGATGTGCGGGGCGTGATCAGTAGCCTTTTCAATTTGCGGATCCGGATGCCGCAGCTGTGGCTGCCGGCGGTACTGCCACGCGGCATGCGCTATGTGCGCCAAATTGGGAGCGGGTATCATAATGCTTGCTTTTTAGAGCGCTGTGCTGATTGGGTGCTGCCTTATTGGGCGGGCCGACAGGAGTGCCCTGCCGATGAGGCCTTTATTCCCCGGGCACAATCCGGACTGGCCTATAATCAGACCAACCGTAATTGGACGGTGGTGGGGCCTGCACCGGGCTCGGGAATGACCGGTGCGGGTAGCATTCATAGGGGGCGCGGATGGCCTGGGGCGACCGTTGATCCGCGCGGGATGATCACGCCCTTTCGGGGCGGTTGGTCACTGGATTTTTGGCTTGATATCGACGGGGAGCTATATACGCCAATGCAGGCGCAGTCGCTGCGACAGCATTTGGGACACTCTGTGCCGGAAGTTCATACGGTCTGGCAGGCCGGTCCGGTGAATGTGCGGACAGCTGTAGTTGCGTTTAAAACGGGTACATTCCCCTGGTTGGGCTGCTCGATCACGCTGACGCCTAATCTGGAGGAGACAGGGAAGGAAGCCAGGGCGAAGGCTGAGTCGGGAGACGGGGCAGAGACCAGGGCGAAAGTAATGAACGCGGTGCGCCTACTCTTGGTAATCCGGCCATATAACCCGGAAGGCTTCGCACCCCTGAAATCAGTGAAGTATTCGATGGATGGCCTTATGATTAATGGCCGACTGGCCTTGCTTGCCACGGAATTTCCGGACCGGGTGCTCTGTACGGATGGTACCAGGGGAGACGGAGTGCATTTGATCGATGGGCCAAAGCTCTATGCCGCTGAGAGTGCTAAGGGGCTGGCTCATGCGGTGGCGGCGTTTACGGTTGACCTCGGCGGATCGGACAGCGACCAAGCGGGAGCGGTGCCGGCACTGGCGCTGGCACTGGCTCAGGCATCGGTTCAGGTGCAGGCACCGGCGCTGGGGCAGGGGCAGCCGCAGTCGCCATTGCAGTCGCCATTGCAGTCGCCATTGCACTCACAAGCCCATTCTCTGGAGTTCTTTGTGCCTCTGGGACGAATAGAAAAGGGTTTTCGGCCAACCCCCGTATCCAGACAGGTGTTTCTGTCGGATTTGCGCCATGAGTGGCAGGAACAGCGTTCGACAGCCATGCGGGTGACGCTGCCGGAGCAGCGGCTCAACGAGGCGGTGCAGGCTAACCTGGCTTATGCGCTGACCTTCGCGGAGCGCAAGGCGGGAGGCGGCGGGATCACTAAGGGCGGTGGCGGGAGCGGTAGTGGCGGTGGCGGTGGCAACGGCGACGGCGGCAGGACAACCGGCACCATCTGTGGCGAGCAGCCGCTAGGGGAGCAATCGGCTGAACGAGCCATCTTGGCAGCAGCACTGGATGGGTGGGGGCTACACCAGGCAGCTGGGAGAGTAATCGAGCAAATGCTTGGAATCGACCACACGCGCCCCAGCAGGATTGTGCGCGGCAGTCTTGCTCGAGTGGAGCAAGCGATCTGGGCACTGCAGAAACATAGTATGCTCGTCATCAATGATGCCATGCTCAAGAACGCGTATGATCATATCGCAGTATTCTTTTCAGCGTTGCGGCGCTTTGGAGTCTCCAACAACGGGAAATCCGGCAGTGGAAGAGGAGTGTTGCGGCTGCGTAGATTATGGAATGCGGCGGCTTTGCGGGACGCGTCTTTACTCGCACAGCGCTATGGAAAGAAGGAGACCGCGGATGGTCTGCGGCAAGCCTATGCAGAGGTGCATGCCAGCATTGCTAAAGACATTTTGCGAGCCGGACAGGCTCCTGATCCGGTTACAGATTTAATGGCGATTGATCCTTTAGGATTAATCGCGCCTGATGCCGGGGCGGATGCCGGGCTAATAGATGGTTTACTCAAGAATGTTGCGGGGCTGGGGATGGGGCTGGACGCGCAAGGCCAAGCGCTTTGCTATAACCCGCGGATGTCCGGTTATGATCTGGCTGCGGAATTCCTGATTATACAATGCTTAATCATGATGCAGGATCACCAGGCGTACGCCAGTCTGGACCGAATTCTGACGATGGCGCTGTCAACTTATGCCTGGCCGTGCGCGGTACATCCGCGTACCGGCGGGGGATCGTTCGGGGAAGGCCATGATCCGCTGGTAACGGCGTTGTTTCTACGGGTGATCAGAAGCATATTAATTCGGGAGGAAAACGACGCGCTGGTTCTGGGAGCAGCGTTTCCCACACATTGGTATGAGCCGGGGACGGTCATAACAGTAGATAATGCTCCTTCCAGCTTTGGCACCATTAGCTATCGCATTGAAGCTGGCGAACAGCGGGTTGAATTGCAGTTGGAAGGCGATTACAGGTTTCCACCGCAAAGTGTGCGCTGGAATGTACCGTTTGCCATCAAATCCGCCTTGGTTAATGATCGGAAAGCGCTGCATCGCGAGCATACGATCCTCCTTTTGCCGCAAACAAGGAAGGTAGTTCTGAGTAGAGAATAATGCAAATGAAAGCACGGCCGGTTTTTGGTGCTTTCAGGTGATGCACTGAAGTAATAACGCATTGTTGACTTGACACACACTTTAACTGCAAGTATAATAGATTAAGATATAAGCTCCTAGAGCTTATTGCGAAAGTCAAAAAGGGGAGGAATACTTCCGGCATGTCGGCCATAGAGGTTGGCGGAGTCATTGAGGGCAAAATCACAGGTATCACGAATTTTGGCGCTTTTATTTTATTGTCCAACGGACAGACTGGTCTGGTTCACATTTCAGAAGTCGCTGATGAGTATGTCAAAGACATAAAAGACTTTCTGAAATTGAATGACACAGTCAAAGTGCGCGTCCTTTCTATTGATAAGGGTCGCGTCGGATTATCAATCCGGCAGGCACAGGAACAGCGCCCGCGACCGGAGCGTAATGTTCGTCCGAGACAGTCCTTTGACGACAAACTCAGTCGTTTCTTGAAGGAAAGCGATGAACGCCAAGGCGAAATTAAAAAGAGCACCGATGCCAAACGTGGCGGCCGTGGTGGCGGTCCACGGGCTAGAGGTGCAAAAGCCGAAGGATTCTAAGCCTTTAGAGTAGAGGTTGATTATGGCTTTAAGGCTTCCGGATGGTAATCCGGAAGCCATTTCGTTGCGGATGTGCCCGCCCAAAGACCAGCGGGGATTAATTGGAGGAACTTTGGGGACGGTTCTAAAAGTTCCAAATGGAATTAAATGCAAAATGGAACTTTTAGAACCGTCCCCAAAGTTCCCCCTTCCGATCAGGCGATTAGGAGATCAAACAGCAGATCAAACAATTGGCAAGGCTGTTATTGAAAAACCAGTTGACGCTCCGTCCCTGAATGTACTATAATTATTTGTGCGGCTAGTTTCATGTCGTGCTCTTTGAAAAACCATTTGGCGGCGTAGCTCAGTTGGCTAGAGCATACGGTTCATACCCGTAGTGTCACTGGTTCAAATCCAGTCGCCGCCACCATATTTGCTAAGTTTGCGTGCACCACTAGCTCAGTTGGCAGAGCAGCTGACTCTTAATCAGCGGGTCCGGGGTTCGAATCCCCGGTGGTGTACCAATTTTAAAAGCCGCCCTGTCTAGGGCGGCTTTTTGCACGGAAGAATATAATTTCGCGAGCTCATCCATGATCCCCAGGGTGCGGACGAACCATATAGCATGCCTTCTTGGTATATTGATTTTCATTAAAACCAATATTTAAAGGAAGAAACCTTTTTCTGCAGAAGTTACTGTCAGTAATCATTATATATAAGTGTCATTATTAACCAAGTGCACGAATAAAAATGCCTTCTGGGGAGAGAATTCCCTTTACGGAGGTGTTTTGAATGCATTTATACATCACTTGGATAAGAGATTCTTGGGAGGTAAAAAAAGTGCATTGCTCTAATGTGTTCATTGACAATTTATCGCTAGAATATTATTCATCCCAAAGAAAATCAATTCAGTTTTTATCCGACTACATTAATGATCTTTTTCGAGAGATTAAGTCGTTTGATCTTTCTGAGGACATCTTTGATAATGTTGTTTGGACTGAAAATTGGTTTAAAGAGATAGGCGTTCCAAAAATCAAACAGTGTGGAATATTATATTTGTTTGGTTCAACAGAAAAGCGAGAAGCTATTGATAACTCAATTAAAGCCTTTGAATATTTAGTTAATGATGTTAGGGCTAGAGAAGAAGAAATAGAACAAAAAGTATTGGTTTTATTGGATTTCATCTATGATGCCCCTTTTACAATCGAAAGTGGATGCAATAGCTTAGAGTTAAGTAAAGACTTAGTTGTATCTCTTGGAGAGTTCATGAAAACACAGGTGCCACAAGAAGTAATCGATATAGAAGTATATGCAGCATAGGGGTGATTGACTTTGGACTATAGGAACCAATATGTCGAGTTTATTAAAAATGTTGAGATAGATGACATTTTCCTTTTAGAATTAAAAACAAAAAGAATGCTAGAAGATATAGTTGGTTTGACTACTGATACTAACATAAAGGTTAATACTTCGATAGTGGGCAGGTCGAAGGAACAGTTGGCGGTAGCACTTTCTTTGGATATTTGCGCTAACCTTAAAAAAGAAGAAAACCAAGAACCCTGCTTCACCTGTAATGCCACTTTTATTGCAAAGTATAAGTTTATAAATCGGATTGAACTTGATGATTCTGTAGAAAAGGAGATTATTGATGAATTTGTTCGAAGAAATGTTCCAATTAACGTATGGCCATATTGTCGCGAATTAGTTGCTTCAACATCGTTAAAAATGTCCTTACCCGCTTTTATATTGCCAATTGTTAAGGTTATTTAGGGGTTGAAGTAATGAACGAAGCATCGCTTTCTTATTGTGCGAAAGCAGCACGGAGATATCGGGAAGCAAGCGATTTGGTTGATTTTATTCTAAATAACCCTGAATATTCAACAGGAGTATTTCAGATATTGTTTGCTTTTGTAGAGCCTCAACAGTACTCGGAAGCAAAGCTAAGATCGTCCTTTGCATATAGGTTTGGGCCAAAACTGGAATTGGGCAGTATTTTGCCGGACTTAATGAGAGCATTTTATAACACTTCAAAAGAAGATCTAAGCAATAGACGAGGTTCTTTCTTGGAAGAACTGATAGAAAGGGTTGGCCCAGTTACTAGCAAGCCGTTCCTTAATAAGTGGCTCGAATGCAATATATTTTATCAGAAAAGATTAATATGGGACTTAGAGTATGACTTCGATGTCTTATTTGAGTTTTCTCCTACAGATATTGAAGCGCATGAGTGTAAAGCCAATCTCGTCAATTATCTAAGGGGAAATGAATCGCAAGGCAAAATTGAGTTTATGGCAAACGTAGTACAATTCTATAAGGATAATGGATGGCAGTGTGTCGCATACGTTCCGACGTTATGCCTGAATCCGTTTCCGCAATTTACGAGGTTGTTAGAAAACGCGGGGTTGACTGTATTGTTACGTGATAAACTTTCCGCATTAGTAGCTGAGACCGCCTAATTATTCTTTCGTATCATCCGGTAAGTAATACAGAAATAACACAAGAAACTTTTGATGTAACAATGCATTTGTGCTGAGAAATAAAAGAGAACAAATCCAAAGAAAAAGAATTGGCATCCCGAAAGAGGTGCCATTTTGGTATATATAAGTGTGTAAAATAACTTGTGCTTTTGGCCGTTCCATAATAGGAAAAGGAAAGGCGGATGCGCACATGATCAAGAATGATAAGGTGTGTGCAAAATGTCCTATGAGCGTTCATTAAGGGTTATTCGCTGTCTGAAACTCCCGCTTCTCCGATGATGTCGCCTATTTGCATAATAGAGAGACCTTTTGCGGCTAGGGATAATGGGCCTTCTACTATTGTGTAATCATTTAATATAATTGTCTTATCCTGACCTGGAATAACAGATATTTTTTCAATGGTCCTATAATCATTGCCGCTTATCGATAAATAGATATAAGCTCGACCGGCAATAACAGACCGTGATCCAGACTGTTCAATAGATAGGTCTCCAAAGTCATATCCATTCCAACGAACGCTCTCAAGTTGATCGGTCGTATTATTGCAGATTGTCAAGTTGGCGAACACGCATCCTGACGAAAATGTCAACAAAACGATCAAGGCCAGAAAAATCAATAGCTTTTTCATACGAAAACACTCCTCTAGCTGTTCTTAGCACCTAAGAGCGGCGCTAAGCAAAACAACACTACATGTCCAATTTAGTTTGACATCAAAAATCATTGTCCTGCAAGAGAACATCGAGATATATCATAATAGAAAGCAGAAAGCGGCGAGTCCTCATGCTCGCCGCTTTCCGTCTTGGCAGGAACGGTCTACTCCTTGATTATGGTATCTGCAACTGCAAGTCCTCCCTGAAGGCCCTCAAAAATCTTGCTGGATAATAGTTAACTGGATTGCGGGCGTAGCAGCCGCAGATGTTGGCGTTGCGCCAACAGCGTTTTGTTTCTGCGCCGTCATTTCTCTCCGCACTGGATTAGGGCAGGAGGGAGACAGAACATGTAAATGCCAAACGGGCGTGGTTTCTGGGTTGCACTGGAACGTGGCGTCCAATTCACTGATCGGCCTACCCGCCTCAATCGTGTCACTCGGGATGTCGTTTTCGCCTTCATGCACGATCCACTGCGCAGAATCATCGACATCTAATGGCGTAATAGTCATCTGCCAGTTGGCATTGCTTCTAATTTCAAGCGCAATGACTGATTCGTAAAGCCCGTCATTGCGTGGCGTAAATTCCAGAGAGATCCGTTTGAAAACGCTGCGGTCCTGAGTGGTGATCGTTTCACTGCAGCTGCCACTGGAATAGGATACGCGAAGGAAATAGGGAATGGATAATGATAAGTCTATATTAAATTTTGCGGCTGTTACTGTTATTGCCGAAGAAAATAACACGGAAGCACAGATCACCAAGCAAGCCACCAGGAAGTACTTCAATGATCTGTGCCTTCTCATTTCAGACACCTCAATCCAGTTGCTTTTGTGTTTCCCTTATACTAATACAATCGGATAAATATCCAAGGATCTTAACCCTAAAGGCCTCAGAAAAATATTCTTTACCTGATCGATTTTATGCGAAGCTTACATGACATACGAATCAAAGCGGGGCAGCTAACGTTAGGAGCCAAAGTCTTGGGGTGGCTGGCTGAGGTTGTATAGTAGCACAACATGTGATTAGTTGGACACCCTTTCCGCAAAAGAGAATATTATGGAGGAGTGAAAGACGGAGGGAATTCTTGCCCTATCGCAATATCATGACGGAGATCTATACCGATGAGTTAAAACATGCTACCAAGTGGAACTATTTATTCGCGCAAAATTGTCCATGAATTAATCATAGTAAAGAATAACGAAGGACCGGCTGCTCCAAGCCGGTCCTTCGTTATTCCGCAACTAATCTGTGCGTGTTATTGTCTTTGGATATTCAGGAAATAGTTCATGCCCTGCGGTCCCGGTTCACTAATGAGGTTCAGCACATAGCCCCATTGATCGGTCAGCGGGACGTACTGATTCATCGGGTAAGTTGTGTTGCGCAGGCCACCTTTGGTGCCGCCTTTGGCGTGCGCTTCGATCGTCAGGGTATCATGTTCAGTGAGAAGACCATCCATATTGCGATCGGTAATCAGAGCATAGAGCCCGAGATGACCACCTTCGATTGGGATAAAGTGTTGCCCCTTCAAATAATACCGCACGCCGACCTGCACTTTGGTGCCCCATTTGACCTCAGCATAAGGATAGTCATAATAGACTGTATTGCCGTTGATATTCGTATAAGAGCCCTGTGCTTTATTAATGCTAATGCTCACCCAGGAATAGATCCACACGGCACAAGTTTTGCCGTTTTCCGGCATCGTAAAGGTAATGGTAAACTCTTCGTTATACGATACTGTGGCGCCGACATTTGCCAGCGAGCAGGCAAGAAACTGCCCCAGTTTGCCATTCCGATCGGTTGTAAATTCCGTCACGGCAATTGGATTGTCGTATGAGTCCAGCAGGTGCGGCGTTTCACCGACCCGGTAGTTCAAATTATAAGGAGTACCGCCTGCGACAAAGGTTACAGGCTGATTGCGTGTGTTAACAAAATCCTTCAGGCTGACCATCGTAAAGACAGCGTTCACCAAATTGTCAACTCGCTTGGCATCACTGTAAGAAATCAGATCATTCCATGAACCGACCATGTCGTAATATTCCGTTAAAGGTATCCGGCATGATAAATCCACTTCATCCAAGTCGACACAACCGGTGATGCAAACTAAAGCGATCAACAAAACCCCTGTGAGAAGTGCACGCTTACGCTTAGCCATTGCAGAAACCTCCATAAACATGTAATGTTAACGCGACCTGCCTGTTCTTACATTATACAACAGATTTATTACGGGCTTCTGTCAGGTTTATTACCAACTAGTTACAAAACTTAAGCGCGCGCGTGCGCAACGCGATACAGATTAGCTTCGTAAGGGCGCAAGGCTTTGGGAAGTATGGCGGTGTCGGCAGGCGTGGCTTCGGCCGCGCCGCCTGCGTTCATGCATGCGCCCATGCATGCGCCCGCTCCGGCATCTGTACCTGCTGCGTCTGGGCCTGCATAATTAGAGAGCACCAGCGTGCAACCGGACGGTTTGCGGAACGCTTTCTGTGAGGCAGCGGTCATGTTCAGCTCGATCAAATAGCAGCTGCCATTGTCCGAAAGCCTGTAGTAAGCGAAAACATTGGCCCCCGCCTTGGAGACGGCCTTGAAGTCCCCGTAGATCAGCGCTGCCGGGTCCGCTTTGCGCAGTCGAATCAGTGTACTGTAGAAATTGAGGATGGAGCAGGGATCCTTTAGCTCAGCCGCCACATTGTGATGGCGATCGTCCGGATTCAGACTAATCCAGGGTTCACCGGCAGTGAATCCGCCGTGGGCGGCCGCACAGTCCCACTGCATAGGAGTGCGCGCATGATCCCGGCTGCCGCAGAGCACCTTCTGAAAGGCAGCGTCCGCTCCCACCCGGGGTAGCAGTTCATGATACAGATTGATACTCTCAACGTCGCGCATTTGCTCGATAGCACCAAAATCCGCATTGACCATGCCCAGCTCCTGTCCCTGGAACAGGAACGGGGTGCCTTTCAGCGTCAGTTGCAGCATAGCCAGCAGCTTGCCGATCACTTCCCGGAACTGCGGATCCGGGTTGACTTTGGAGATCATGCGCGGGTTATCATGGTTTTCCAGGAAGACCGCCATCCAGCAGTCGTTGCCGTAGTTTTGCATCCAATCCCGATAATAATCGCCCAGATAACGCAGATCATAGCGATAATCATCGAAGCGCACTTTACCCGGATTTTCCAAATGATCAAAAGAAAAGATCATATCAAGTTCACGGCGGTTTTCAGCAGTCAGGAGCCGGCCCATTTCCATGCCTATGCCCGGCGTTTCGCCTACTGTGAAGACGTCATAATGGTCAAAGGTCTCGCGGCGCATCTCACGCAAGAATTCGTGCAACCTGGGGCCATAGAAATAATGTTCGATGCCATAATAACCCATCATTTTGCCGATGGCTTCATTGCCGTTCGGGAGACCAGGTTGCTTGGAAATATAATTGATGACATCCAGCCGGAAGCCGTCAATGCCTTTGTTAAGCCACCATTTGATCATGGCGTAGAGATCCGCCCGCAGAAGATCGGTTTCCCAGTTGAGATCCATTTGTTTTTGCGAGAAAAGATGCAGTGCCCAAGCGTCGCGCTCGGGGTAGTACTTCCAGGCGGAGCCGCTGAAAAATGAGGTCCAATTATTGGGCGGTTGGGACGGGTCCGGAGCAGAGGAACGCCAGAAATAGTAATCGCGATAGGGGGAATCGGGGTTTTGGAGCGATTCCTGAAACCAGGCATGCTCGTCGGAGGTGTGATTGATCACAAGATCCATAATCAGCTTCATGCCGCGGCTGTGCACGCCGTCCAGCAGGCGCTCGAAGTCTGCCATCGTGCCGAACTCGGCCATGATGCGGCGGTAGTCCCGAATGTCATACCCATTATCATCATTCGGGGAATCATAGATCGGCGAAAGCCAGATCACGTCGACGCCCAGATCCGCCAAATAGTCGAGCTTTTCCAAGATACCGTTCAAGTCGCCGATACCATCGCCATTGGAATCCTTGAAGCTGCGCGGGTAGATCTGATAAACAAGCGCTTCTTTCCACCAGACTGGTCGCACGGGCGCGCGCTGGCGCGACAGCGCGGACGCCACATCATGATCTTCAATATTGAGCAGGTTTAAGAAAGTATCGGCAAAGCCCTGGCCCAGCAAACCTTGCGCCATTTTGGCCAGAGTCTTCAGCTTAATATTGCCCACCAGCGCATTCGTGACCCAGCGTCTGCTTTTGCCCATCTGAAGCAGGATCTTGTCAATCACATCATGCCCGATTGGGTTTTGGTAGATGTCCGTAATTCTGCTGTCCTGGCTGAGTTTTGCGCGTTTCATCAAAAACGCTCCCCTTCAGACTGATCCAGCCCATGGACGACGCCTCGGCCTATGGATCCACCTGCTGAAACTGCTTGCGCGCCTGCTGATGCGGTGATACTGTTATCAATATATTGCTGTACTGTGCGCTCATCCAGCTTGTAAAACGCCATGGCGATCAACATGCCTACATATCCGACGATCGGAACCAGGGAGAGAATGATCCAGATACCGTGCAACGTGCGTTCCGATTGCTGGACAGCCTGCTCGACATACCCAAAGTACTTCAAAAGCATGAGACATAATACGGAGCAAATCGCAGCGGCCAGTTTGGTGACGAAAGTCTGCAGCGCGAAGGAGATTCCTTCCGTGCGCTCGCCATTAATATGCGCGCCGTATTCGATACAGTCGGCTGTGAACATCCCATAGATCAGCACGGGAATCATCATAAACAGTACCCGAATTGCGGTGATGAATAGGAAAAGCTCAAAATTGGCATAGCCAACGAAATACTGCACGAGGCTTAACGCGATCGCCCATATACAGCTGTAGATCGTTAGTTTCTTTTTGCCGATCCACTGGATTAGTTTGGGCAGGAAGGGGGCGATAAACAAAGTCGGAATGACGGTAATCGCCATGATTACCAGCACAAGCCCCTCATTGCCAAGGTTGGAGTTGGCGAAATAAGTCGCCATAATCTGCAGCGTCTTGGTGCCTTCCACTGCCAGGAAGCCGGCGTAGTAGATCAGCAGGTATTTATTCCTGAACAAATACTTGAAGATCTGCCGGAAGGTAATGTCTGTACTGCGCTGATAAGGGACGCGTTCTTTGGCAGCAAACTGCAGGGGCATCATTACCAGGAATGAGAAGCCCATAAATAGGGCCACCGCACCGGTCCAGCCCAGTCCGGCTTTTAAGCCCATAAATGCGGCGCTGATGATGGCAGCTAAGGCGGCGGCAAAGCGTCCGTAAGACAGCAGTTTGTCGCGTTCGAAAATGTTGCTGGTCATCGCGGTTGATAGCGAAAACAGTGGAGCGTCTGATACCGTATAAACCATATCCCAGAAGAGAAAAGTGGCGTAGGCATAAACCAGCTTGAGCGAGTAAGAGCCATTAATATTGACAAAAACCAACAGCAGCGACAGCGGCAGCAGGTAAGTTGCGAACTTGAGCCAGGGGAGATACTTGCCGCTCTTAAGATTGATCTTATCAACGAGGGCGCCCATAATCGGATCGTTGAGGGCGTCCCAAAGACGGGCAATGAGCATCATTGCGGCAGTTGATTCAATACTCAAGCCAACATATTCAGTGTAGAAATAAAGTAAGTATTGATACTGAATGATGTAGATGATGTTCTGACCAAGAAAAAAACCGCCGTAAGATAAACCCTCCGCCCGGGACGTCTGCTTCGGGGCATGGCGCTTATCCATGACAACACTTCCTCTGGTTTATTTCGAGATCGGCAGCACCGCTTGGCATTATCTGCCGGTTGCGGATATCTTCCACATTTGTTGTTAGCTTCCTGCCACTGAATAAGCGTCCCTTATGTCCCGTGACTATTTCAGATCCAACTGTAGCATAACAGGTTTGCTCCTGTTCAGTGTTGTTCCATCTCCAAGTTGTCCATTCACGTTGGCACCCCAGCCCCACAAAACGCCATTGCTACTCTGAGCAAGGTTATGGTTGCCGCCAGCGGCGATTGCCGTAATGGCACTTAGGTTGGCGACCTGAATCGGTACATGGCTTTCAATGATGGTACCGTCTCCCAGCTGCCCGTCGTGATTGAAACCCCAAGCATAAACAGTACCGTCTTTCTTTAAAGCAATGGTATGTTTCTCGCCTGCACTAATGGCCGTAACTTCAGTCAGCTGGAGCGCCTTTACCGGTGATAGCGGCGCAACATTAGTGCCATCGCCGAGTTGGCCATGGCTGTTATCGCCCCATGTCCAGACCGTGCCATCGTTTTTGAGAGCAACACCATGGGTGGCGGAAGTCGCAATGCTAATGATCCCTTCCAGACTGGAAATCTGCTTAGGACGGTTGCTGCCGTTCGATTTGATGCCAAGCTGGCCGCTTTCGTTAGCGCCCCAAGCCCAAACAGTACCGTCCTTTTTCAGGGCGATCGAATGGTTACGGGCAGCCGCGATGGCAACCACACTATTTAAATTCCGAACTTGTGCTGGTGTTGCACTTTGAGTGTCGGTGCCATTACCCAACTGCCCGGCATCGTTAAGGCCCCAGCCCCAAACGGTGCCATCGCATCTCAGCGCCATCATGTGAGACCAACCGGCTGCGACGACGCTGATGTCAGCGAGATCTTTGACAGGCTCCGGTTTTTTAATGCTCCGGCCCCAAACCCACACCGTGCCATCTTCTTTCAGTGCGGCACTTTGCGTAAAGCAGGCGGAAATCGCTGCAACTCCAGTAAGGCCTGACGCCTTTGCCGGCGGGGAACTCTCAGTAACTGTGTCATTGCCAATCTGGCCAAAACGGTTGTGACCCCAGGACCAGACAGTACCGTCGTTTCTAAGGGCCATCGAATAGGAATGTCCCCCTGAGAGCTGCATAAAAGGTTCGTTTTTTTCATGACCGATGATAATTATGTTGGATTGTGAGTCAGATGCGGTAATAAAATTGGGAGCCAGCAACCAGCCGTCCCGATAAAACCGAATCTGGGCTCCGGTTTTGACATCGGCCAGTTTGAAATAGCCTTGCGGGCTGGTACCGACGGCCAGGATACCGTCGACTGTCACGCGCACAAGCGGAATTCCCTGTCCGGTGGCAGAGTTAAGAATCCATCCAGAAATCGTATGATTACCTGCGGCAGTCAGGAATTGTGCGGGGACAATGAATATGAAAAGCATCAGAACCAAGAGTCGCTTATACTTCGGTGCCAAATTAACCCCCTCCTGAAATATAATGCAAATCTAGTGGATATCTTCCACATTTTTTGCTGGCTTCCTGCCGCAAGGTTCGCGTTCCGAACTATTCTCTGGTAAAAAAGATTCATGGTAGTGGCATAATCCTGGGGCAGCTGGCGCGCGCCGATGGGCGGTTACGCAGGCGAGGAGGACTAATTTATGGATGAAGGGGTAGCGCAAATGCCCAAATAGACGTATAGAGAATAGACCCGCAATTTTATGCAAAGAATTGCCGCTGGCACTAGAGCAGGCTATCCAGAATGTCTTCCGGTGTAACCGGCTGGATCCCCTTTATACCCAGAAAATCATCAGGGTTATAAGTGCAGACGCGGTTGACACCCAGCTGCTTCATCTGGGCTACCAGCCAGGCGTCAAACACGCCGCCCCCGATGCATGGTTTGTCGGCAATTACTTCTGCCAGGCAATCCAAGGCGTCACTGCCGGGATCCATGACCGGGAAGATGCATTGCAGACTATTGATTATCTCCAGTGCTTTTTCGGGTGGGAGCGGTTGTTCGACCAAATATGCTTCGGTGACAACCGAATAAAACTCCAGCAGAATCTGGGGTAGTAGGACACACAGCAGCCTGCCGTCTTGAACTGCTTTGACGAGAGCGCGGCAGGCGTCATGTTGTGGTGAATCACGGTTGATCACATGAACTAAAACATTAGCATCAATTAAGATCACGGCTCAAGACCTCCCATAAAGCTCCTTGCGAGTCACAGATTTTACTTTGCCAAGGCTGAGACTGTCCAACTCTATCGCTTGACTTGCTTCCACAAGATAATTTTCAATAGCTTCCAGAACGAGCTCATTTTTCGGGCGGCCGGAGCGTGCCGCTGCACGATCAAGCTCAGCAACGACATTTTCCTTATCTCTGGGCACATATATGTTCATCTGCATCCTTTTCACCGCTCCTCTCGATTATTATAGTCTGACTTTTGGATCAGACAGAAACTTCATCAACTTCTGGCGATGCCTCCACCTCGATAATAGCATAGCCAATATTGATAGTCAATATGGATTCATAAAAACGCACCTGCTTTTGCCTATTAGATGATTTTTGCAAGTAAGACGGCCCTGCGGATTTGCCGCAAGGCCTGACTGCAAGTGTTAAGGTTTAGATAAGGTTCGCCGGGTGTTATTCTTATCCGCCACCGCTGGAATGGCAGCGGAATCCCAAGTGTTGCCTACGGCGTAAATGGCACCGCAATTGGCAGGTCGATAATCCCAACTGATTGCATAATAATCCTGTTTAAAATCCTGTTCCTGAAAAACGATATCACTGATTTTCACTCCGTTGCCTACGACATTTAACCCAGCCATTATCCGTCAAGGCAGCTGTGATCGTTTTGTAAGGCTTATCGACAGTCCCGTCGGCTGTGGTATCATAGCCATTCTCATTATCAACATAGTTCAGACGGGTAACGAAAATATCAAATGCGCAACCTCCACGTGAAATAACTAGGGTCGATGCAGAGAGGGCTCTTTAGCCGGGGTGCATAACCCAACACGATTCAGAAGGGATTTTTAGCCAAAAGGGCAAATTAGCACTCCGAAAGGGTACCGAATTATGTCAAGTAGGAGGTGGCGAGGGTTGAAACACCTGCGGTTAACTTTATTGAGTCTTTTGGCTTTTTCGCTGGTTTGCTCGCCTATATTAAGCGCTGATTCTGGCAAAATTATCTCAACCATAAAAACTGAGGGGGCAACCCGCTCATTACTTATTCGTGATGAGTATGCCTTTATTGGTGCACGAGATGGCTTGGGTATAGTTGATATTTCAGATGTTGATAAACCAAAGATCATCAGTGAAATTAAGTTAAAGGGAGAGGTTCTGGGGATTTCAATTAGCGGCAATACTTTGTTTGCGGCAGTTTACCGCATGGGACTAGTAATTATAGATGTATCACACCCTGGATTTCCACAAGTCAAAGAAGTATACGAATTTAAGACTGCAATTTATAATCTCTTAGTTGCTGGTAGTTTAGCGTATGTAGCATCTAGCCAGGGTCTCATTATCCTTGATATTTCAGATAAATTTACTCCCCGAGAGATAGGCCTATTCGAAACCGAAAGCGCTGTTTATGATATATGCATCAATGGGGATTGGGCCTATATTCTGGATAATTCCTGTGTTGAAGAATATCAGGGGCGTTTGTATGCCGTAGACATTAGTGATCCGCGGCATCCGAAGCCAGGAAGCCAATTGGATTTGCCTTTTCCCATGAAGGTGGTGGCCGTTGATAACTACCTATATGTTGCTGACGGAGGTCTATATGTTTTTGATATATCGGCACCAAGTCAACCCAAGAAATGCAAGGCTATTTTTACCGGTGATATTCAACAGGATTTGGCCATTGATCAAACAAATCTGTTTGTCGTTGAGAAAAAAGGATTACATATATTTGACATTACTAATCCCAAAGAACCCGTAAAGGTTAACTCATTAACTATTCCAGATAGTTCATATCGCATATCTGTAAGAGACCAAAATGTCTTCATCGCAAACTATTACGAGGGACTGCTTATCATAGGCTTAGAATAATAGGAGATAGGATTCGTTAGCTGTAGTTTCGCGCGCGTGGAAGATAATTCCACGCGTTTTTTTTATTGGGCGGCAGGAAATTGGAAAAGGGCAGCGAAATTGTGACGTAAACGATTGCGCAAACGATTGCCGAAATCGATTGCGCCCCGAAACTATTGATTTGGCAGGAGGTCTTGGCATCATGGCAAGAACAATCAAGGCAGGAGTCATCGGCACGGGGTTTATCGGCCCCATTCATATTGAAGCTATCCGGCGAACCTTTCTGGGTGAAGTAGTCGCATTGGCGGATATCAATGATACCGTGGCCGCACAAAAAGCAGCGCAATATGGCGTTCCACGGCATTATGGGGATTACCGCAATCTCCTCAAAGATCCAGAGGTTGAAGTGGTGCATATCTGCACTCCCAACAATCTGCACTATACCATGACTAAAGAAGCATTACTGGCTGGAAAACATGTGGTCTGCGAAAAGCCGTTGACCGCCACTTTACGCGAAGCTGAAGAACTACTGGAGCTGGCCGACAAAGCCGGACTGGCCAATGCAGTGCATTTCAATGTGCGCTACTATCCGCTAATCCGGGAAGCCCGTACGATGGTTCAAAAGGGTGCAGTCGGACAAATTTATTCGGTCCAGGGCTCTTATTTGCAGGACTGGCTTTATCATGACACCGATTACAGCTGGCGTCTGGAACCCGAAATGAGCGGTGAATCGCGCGCCATCGCTGACATCGGCTCGCACTGGTTTGACCTGACCCAGTATGTTACCGGCATGCGTGTCACCGAAGTCATGGCGGACTTCGCCACTTTCCACAAGACCCGCAAGAAACCGCTTAAACCGATCGAAACCTGGTCCGGTAAACTACTCAAGGCTGAAGATTATCAGGAAGTGCCGATCAATACCGAAGATTACGCCAGCGTCCTGCTGCGTTACGAGAACGGTTCACATGGTGTAATGACCGTACACCAGATGTACGCCGGCCGTAAGAACCGGGTCTACTTTGAAATCGGGGGATCCAAAACTTCGCTGAACTGGGATTCGGAGCGGCCCAATGAAATGATGCTCGGCTACCGCGATAAAGCCAATGAGGTACTGTTGCGCGATCCCGCACTGATGGACGCGAACGCCCGCAAGCTGGTCTCTTATCCCGGCGGCCATAACGAAGGTTTCCCTGATACCTCCAAGCAACTGTTTAAAGAGTTCTATCAATATATCCTGGATGGAAATCGCAGCACCGCGCCGCAGTTTCCCGCGTTCCTGGATGGATACCGCGAAATGGTACTCTGCGAAGCGATCGTCTCCAGCGCTAAAACCGGCCGCTGGGTGGAAGTAAGGCATTAAGACAGGGGGGAGGGGTGCCGGGCAAGGCCTGCACAACCAACTTAGAATCAACTAGAAGGGGAGGACTCATTCCATGAAAAAAAACTGGTTAATCATTGGCGGGTTGGCAGTAATCATTATCGTAGCTGCCATATTCCTGATTCCGTCCCAGAAAGCCTCCGAACAGCATAAGTTTGCCACCGTTGTGAAACTGAGCGGCCTGGCATGGTTCGATCGTATGGAGAAGGGTACGCTGCGCTTCGGCGAAGAGACTGGCAATGAAACTTTCTTGCTTGGTCCGCCGAAAGCCGACGCTGCCTTGCAGGTTCAAATCGTGGAAGACCTGATCGCCCAAAAAGTGAGTTCTATCGCAATCGTTCCGTTTGCGCCGGAAGCACTGGAACCGGTGCTGCAAAGAGCCATGGATCAGGGGATTGCCGTAATATCGCACGAAGCTTCCAATATTAACAATGTTAATTACGATGTCGAGGCATTTGACAATGCTGCCTACGGCGCACACTTCATGGATCAACTGGCCGATCTGATGGGTGCGAAAGGTGAATACGCCGTTATGGTCGGCAGCCTCACCTCCAAATCGCACAATGAGTTCATTGATGCCGCGATCGCCCGCCAGCAGGAAGTGTATCCTGATATGAAACTGGTGGCCGAGCGCGTGGAATCGTACGACGACCAGAAGATCGCCTACGAGCGTGCCAAAGAACTCCTGAAAGCTTATCCGAACCTCGGCGGCTTTATTGGCTGCGCCATGACCGATCCGGTCGGTATCGGCCTGGCCATTGAAGAGATGGGTCTTCAGGACAAGACTGCTGTTGTTGGAACAAGTCTTGTTTCAGTTGCCGGTGCCTACCTTGAGACCGGTGCTATTGATGCTATCAGCTTCTGGGATCCCGCCGACGTCGGCTATGTCATGAACGCCATTGCCGCCCGCATACTAGCCGGTGAGGCCATTGCAGACGGCGACAACCTGGGCGTACCCGGTTACGAGCAGATTACCCTGAACGGTAAAGTTATTACTGGGCAGGCTTGGATTGATGTTACCAAAGAAAACATGGATCAGTACGACTTCTAAGATCGATTCCGACGACTCCGGGTGGGTGGACGGAGCAATCCGTTCACTCACCGTCACCGTGCGCATCATCCCACCAGACGTTATTATGCGGGACAGCGCGTGCGTGTTTATGGGGCAGTAAGGAGGGCAGAGCATGCCTGATCAAATTCTCAATGTTGACAACTTAAGCAAATCCTTTGCAGGTGTCCGGGCCCTCCAGGGGGTTAATCTCACCATGGAACGCGGTGAGATTAGATGCCTGGTCGGAGAAAACGGCTGCGGGAAATCTACTTTGATCAAAGTAATTGCCGGAGTAGTGCAGCCTGATGAGGGGACGGTCACCTTAAACGGGCGGCAGTACCGGCAGATACGGCCGATTGATGCCATCCGCGAGGGGATCCAGGTGATCTATCAGGATTTTTCGCTGTTCCCAAACCTGACGGTAGCGGAGAATATTGCTTTTAACTATAACCTGGCCCGCAAAAAGCAGCTAGTGAACTGGCGTGATATAAATCGTATAGCGCGGGAAGCGATCGCTAAAATCGGGGTTGACTTGGATCTGGGGGCCTATGTGGAAGATCTCCCGGTGGCGGATAAACAGATTATCGCCATCTGCCGGGCGATCAGCCAGAGCGCCCGGTTGGTCATCATGGATGAACCGACCACCGCCCTTACGGAAAAGGAAGTCCGGGCGCTTTTTAATATCATCAAGACGCTGCAACGGGAGGGCATTGCCATCCTGTTTGTCAGTCATAAACTGAATGAAGTTCTGGAAATATCCGAAAAAATCACTATTATGCGCAATGGCCGTAATGTGACCGACGGTAATACAGCCGGTTTTGACCGGGCTTCGTTGGTGAAGCATATGACCGGGCGCGAGATTAACGAAACAAATGCGGCGATTGTACCCCAAGCGGGGAACGGCAGCGTCCCGCTGTTGCAGGCGGAAAACCTGTCCTGCCGGGGCCGTTTTGCAGATGTGTCTTTCTCGCTGGCAGCCGGTGAGATTATTGGAATTACCGGACTGCTCGGATCAGGCCGAACTGAGCTGGCCTTGTCCCTCTTTGGCATTCGGCCAGCAGACGCGGGCACAATCAGCATTGAAGGCCGGCCGGCGGAGATCCGCTCGGTTCAGGATGCCGTCCGGCATGGTATCGGTTATGTGCCTGAGGATCGGCTGATAGAAGGTCTTTTCCTGGAACGCAGCATCGGCAGCAACATTGTCGCCGGTACACTGCGCAGACTGACCAGGCGCGGTCTGATCAATCGGGCCGCAGTCGGTGCGCAAATCAGGCAATGGACTGAGAATTTGCATATTAACACACCTTCCACCGAACTGCCGGTTAAAAGTCTTTCCGGCGGAAACCAGCAGCGGGTGGTGCTCGCCAAGTGGCTGGCCATCAACCCGAAAATCCTGATCATGAACGGACCAACGGTTGGTGTGGATGTCGGATCCAAAGCGGAGATTCATCAGATTATCCGCGATCTGGCCCGCCAAGGTATCGGTGTGATTATCATTTCCGATGATCTGCCGGAATTACTGCAAAACTGCTGCCGAATCCTGGTGATGCGCAAGGGTCGGGTGCTTGAGGAGTTGCCGACTGAGGGTCTCAGCGAAGCGGACCTGACGCACCGGTTAAGCGCTACGGCGCCAGCGCCAGCATCAGGTACCCCGGCACATTCCGGGCAGCGAAAGCAGGTGCGTCCATCATGAAGAAAATACTTCGCAGCAGCGAGTTTTTTGTAGCTCTGGTAGTTATGGTGCTGTGTATCATAATCGGCTTGATTAATCCGGTTTTCTTTTCTTGGGAAAACCTGTTCGATTTACTGCGCAGCGGTGTTGTCACTGGTATTTTGGCCCTCGGATGCCTGATCGTCATTGTTTCAGGCGGCACGGACGTTTCTTTTGCCACCATTGCCATCTTTGCCGTGTATCTGGCCAGCAAAATCCTGATTGCCTGGCAATTTGACGGCACGGTGTTGGTCGCTTTCCTTCTGTCGGCGGCGATCGGCACTGTTCTGGGACTGTTCAACGGGGCGTTGATCGCCTGGTTCAGACTGCCGACGATGATTGTAACCTTGGGCACGTCGAGTATATTTCGCGGCGCAATGCTCGTTTTTATTGGTACCTTTATTATCAACAAGCTGCCACAGGGCATTTTGGCTTTTGGTCAGGCGACGCTGGCCCAGGTGAGTAACGCCAATGGCGCTGTAATCGGGCTGCCTGTTTCGGTAGTGATCTTTTTCGGCGCTGCAGTGCTGGTTTGGCTGATGATGAAATACACCATGCTTGGCCGGGGTATTTACGCTCTGGGCGGAGACCGGGTGGCTGCTGAACGGGCCGGGCTGAATGTCATTGGGATTCAGCTGTTTATCTATGGGCTGGTCGGCTTCCTGGCTGGAATCAGCGGCGTAGTCCATGCGTCATTGGTGCGTAACGTCAATCCATTCGATTTGATTGGCACTGAGATGAATGTCATTGCAGCGGTTGTGCTGGGCGGCGCACGCATCACAGGCGGCCGCGGAACGGTATTTGGCACAATCCTGGGTGTAATGCTCGTGGTCATCATGAATAACAGTCTGATCCTGCTGGGGATCCCTTCCTACTGGCAGCGGGCTGCCATCGGTGTTTTAATTCTGCTTGGTACCGGTATCACCGCCTGGCAAAGTAAAAGGGAATCGGCAGCAAATCTGCTGGAGTCCTGAGCAAGGCAGAAAGGAGGGGTAGCCGTGTTTGACAAGTTGCCTTCCATAACAAGTTTTATTAGCAGAGATCGCAATATAGGCAGATTGCTGGGGGTCGCCCTGTTTATTTTGATAATCTTAAGTATCCTAAACCCCGGGCTGTTCCTGACAGTGAGCAATTTCAAGTCCATGGCATATCAACTGCCGGAATTCGGCCTGTTAGCTATGGCAATTATGATCGCCTTGCTGACTGGAGGAATTGACCTTTCCGCAGTCGGAATCGCGAACCTGTCTGGCGTTTTGGCGGCTTTGACAATGATCCGCTTTATTCCGCAAGGGGCTGCCGGATGGCAGATTACTCTGGTGATCGGTGCGGCAGTTGCACTGGGATTGGTGATCGGTGCCATCTGCGGTGCGATTAACGGGTTTTTGATCGGGCGCATCGGAATCCCCGCTATCTTAGCCACCCTTGGCACAATGCAGCTTTTTACCGGCATCTCGATCATTATCACCAAAGGTTACGCCGTATTGGGATTACCGGACGCCTTTCTCTATTTCGGCAATGGCACCATCGGCATCTTCCCTGTGCCGCTGTTGATCTTTATCGTGATCGCGGTACTATTCGCTTTATTGCTCAATAAAACAACGCTGGGCCAGGAGCTTTTCCTGATGGGCACCAACCCGACGGCGGCTAAGTTTACCGGGCTCGATAATTTCCGGCTGACACTGAAGACCTATATGGTCAGCGGACTATTGTCAGGGCTGGCCGGGTTGATGATTATTGCCCGTACTAATTCAGCCAAAGCGGACTATGGCGCTTCCTATACCCTGCAGGCAATCGTCGTGGCGGTAATGGGCGGCGTGGACCCGGCTGGAGGTGCCGGGACGGTCATCGGCCTGGTCCTGGCTATGATTTCGCTGCAGTTTTTGTCGAGCGGTTTCAATATGCTGCGCGTGGGCGGAAGTTTCAGCAACTATTTCCGTGAACTGGTCTGGGGTGTCGTCTTAATTCTGGTGATGGTAATTAACTATCTGGACGCCAAGAAACGGGCGCGGACTCCGCAGGAGTCGGGGACGGATGCAAAGGCGCAGATGCCGGATACAGCCGCTGGCGCCGGCAGTGCCCAGAAATGAAATAACGTGAAAAGATGCTGATCACAGAGAGGAGTTTTTGGAATGACAAGGAAAATTAAACAGATTGCACTAGTTGTCAAAGATGTCCAGAAAGCCATGGACCAATTCGTCAACGTTTTGGGGATCGGGCCTTGGGATGTGCGTCATTTCACACCAGCTAAAGTACGCGACTTTAAAATCGACGGTCAGCCGGTGACCGAAGACTTTGATTTTATCTGCGCTGTTTGCTGGGAAGGCGATATTGAGTTTGAGCTGATTCAACCGATCAAAGGTCCGAATATCTACTGGAAGCACCTTGAGGAAAAGGGCGAGGGCCTGCATCATGTTAAGGAAGTCCTGTCGGATGCGGAGATCCCGGCTGCTTTACAGGAGTTTGCGGACAAGGGGATTAGGGTGCTCCAAACCGGCTGGATCGATAACGATGTGCATTATTATCTGGATACTGAGCCGACGCTGGGTTTTGTCTACGAGATTGGCAACGGCGGCAAGATTGGCGCGCCGGATCGGCGCTATCCAGAGAAGAAATAAAGAGAGCCAGGTCAGGGGCGAGGGGCGGAAGGCTTATTTCTCCTGAAGGGGGTGGTGAGCGATGGCAGCAGCCACAATGAAAGATGTCGCCGAGCGGGCTGGGGTGTCGACAACGACAGTTTCGCATGTAATCAATCAGACCCGCTTTGTTTCGGAAGAAAATCGCAGCAAAGTGCAGGAGGCCATGAAGGCGCTGGGATATCAGCCCAATGCTATCGCCAAAAGCCTGCGGCAGAAATCGACCAACACAATCGGTTTAATGATCTCGGATATCGCCAACCCTTTCTTCACCAGTTTGATCCGGGGCGTTGAGGATGTCGCCAATGCTGCCGGGTTCAACCTGATTCTGTGTAACACGGATGAAAAGCCTGAGAAGGAATACACCTACCTGGATGTATTGCAGCAAAAGCAGGTAGATGGGGTAATCGTGGCACCAACCGGGGAAAATCTTGATTATTTTGAGGCTCTGGTTGATAACGGGTTTCCCATGGTTTTTATCGACAGGCGCCTGGAGGGGATCGCCTGTCCGGCGGTGCTGGCCGATAATGAAAATGGATCTTATGAGGCGGTTTCACATCTGATTGGGCTGGGGCACCGCCGCATTGGGATTGTGGTGGGTCTATTGGGTGTTACCAGCACCACCGAGCGGTTGCGCGGTTACAAAAAGGCGCTGGCTGAGCACGGCCTGCCGTTTGATAAGGAACTGGTATTGCCGGGTAAGTCAAAAGTTGAGAGCGGCAGGGAGGCAGCTTTGCAGCTGCTGGCACTTAATGCACGCCCCAGCGCTATTTTTGCGACTAATAACCAGATGACCATCGGTGTGATGCGTGCTTTGCATGAGCAGGGTGTGCGCTGCCCGGATGATATGGCGGTAGTAGGGTTTGACGATTTTGAATGGGCATCCGCTTTTCGTCCGCTGCTGACGACAGTAGCCCAGCCGGTCTATGATATGGGGCGGGTGGCGGCGGAGACGCTGATGGCGTGCATCCGCAATAAGGGTGAGGCGGGCGATAAGGGCGGGGCGGGCGATAAGGGCGGAGCGGGCGTAACTGGCAAAGCGGATCGAGCAGACGCGAAGCAGGTCATCACGCTGGGATGCACGCTGGTGGTGCGCGAGTCGTGCGGGGCCGGTGGGGCTGCAGCTGCAACCGCAGAGTCCATCGCAGATGCAGGCGAAAATTAGTTTTATTATGGCGTACCCGTTAGGGGAGATCTTATTTGGACTTATTATGTCTTGGTGAATTATTAATTGATTTTGTCCCGACTGTCCTCGGAAGGAAACTGCGGGATGTGCCTGCCTTCGAAAAGGCGGCTGGCGGAGCGCCGGGCAATGTGGCCTGCGGTTTCAGCAGGCTCGGTGGCAGCAGCGGTTTTATCGGGAAGGTCGGCAATGATGAATTCGGGCATTTCCTGGAGCAGACCCTCCAGGGATGTGGAGTTGATACTTCCTATTTATATAAGTCGGATGAAGCTTTGACCTGTCTGGCGTTTGTGTCGCTGAAGGCCGACGGGGACCGGGACTTTGCCTTTTACCGTAACCCTTCAGCAGACATGCTGCTCCGGGTTGATGAGATCCCGGTGGAGGCTGTGCGCGCGGCTAATATCTTTCATTATGGATCGATTACTCTGGTTGATGAACCGGTCCGAAGCGCAACTTTGCTGGGGGCACGGGCTGCCGGGGAGGCTGGCCGGCTGGTGTCGTTCGATCCCAATTTGCGTCCGCAATTGTGGCCCAGTCTGGAGCAGGCCCGGCAGGCTATTTTGGAGGGTATGCGCTGGGCTGGGATGGTGAAGGTTTCTGACGAGGAGCTGGCGTTTATTACGGGGCTGGAGTGTGGCGGGGGCGGCGGTGCGGATGCCGAAGGCCGTGAAGGCGAGGAGGATGCGGCTGCTGCGGCGGATGGGGCGGTGCAGGCTCTGTTTACGCAGTTCCCAAACCTGCGCATGGTGGCCCTGACATCGGGACCGGAAGGCAGTTCTTTGTATACCAGAAATCAGGCGATCAGGGTGCCTGGGTTCAGGGTGGAAGCTGTTGATACCACTGGCGCTGGCGATGGTTTTTTAGCCGGGTTGTTATTTCAGATGAACCGTCAGATTGAGGGCGGGGAGGCCGGAGGGGCATTGCCATTTGATTGGAACAAGCCGGATCGCTTTTGGGCAGAGGCGGCGCGCTTCGGTAATGCGGTTGGAGCGATGGTCGTAACAAAGCGCGGCGGGATACCATCGATGCCTGAGATGGCGGCGGTGGAGAGGTTTATGGCAGAGTGTGAAGTCTAGAAGAAGTAATTGGAATTATTATGGCAGCGTAAATTTTCGCGCAGATAATAGGCGGATTTTAGGACCTTCCGAAAGGAGGGTCTTTTTCTATGGTTATGACAATCTAGATGAAGAAAAGGGTTAGGGGTGGGGGTGTTCTTCGTGAAGTTCTTTGATCATTTGCATCATTAAACGATGTTCCTGGCTGTTGGTTGCTTCCAGACGATCCAATCTGCATTCCAGACGCTCAAAACGATCATCATGTTTCTGGACAATTTTGCGGATGTCGCACAAGCCTTCTCCAAATGCATTGAATTTAGAAAACATCTCCTCCAGCAGGATGTTTGTCCTTCTTGCTTCATCCATCAATTTCGCCTCCCCAAACTATAGTTGTGTTTCAATTTTACCATACCGGGCAAGAAAGTGAATTGTTCGAAGAAGGGGGAGGAGATTATGGCAGGGGGATTTGTAGCGCTAAGCTCTTTTTAATGTAGTGGCTCAAGCCTGCGAACATTAAAGTGTAATTGTCACTTGATAATGCCTGATCCGGGAGCTTTATGGGCGAGCAATAGAGGAAAA
>ENA-UOOI01000510-UOOI01000510.1-fermentation-metagenome-genome-assembly--contig:-NODE-510-length-49009-cov-69.395024_pt1 | contig 49009 bp, 39 predicted proteins | sample MGYA00245779_ERZ724027 | MGnify/ENA primary metagenome ERZ724027 (study PRJEB28704, sample SAMN03018318) | fermentation metagenome | biome: anthropogenic terrestrial biome; feature: soil; material...
CGGGCAATTCCTCCCCCCGCTGGCGCAGGGGGTCTCCTTGCCCGTTCGAGATGAAGCTTGATATTTTCTACAAGCCGCCGCTTATTTTCGTGCTCGATCATCTCCTCCAGCAGCTCCGAGAAGGTCATCCCCGGCTCTCGCATGTTGGAGAGGGCAGCCCGGACCTCTTCTCTGACAGTGATGCGTTTCGTGGCGGTCATGGCATCTATGGCATAGGTACTGCCGAAAACATTGCCTGGTGTACCGGGTACTCTCCGGCGATCTCGTCTTCCTGTCACCGGACGGTAGAGAGGAGGTACTCTCGTACCGGTGAGAGAGGGGCCGTGCAGAACCAGGTAGGTCGGCCTCCTCCGGAGATCGGGTACAGGCCGTATCGGGACACCGCGCTACAGAAAGGTTCAGCGGGAAAAGACCAGGACGCCGCCCTCCGCCGCCCGGTGGGCGAGGGGGTTCGTAAGCTCGCTTGCCGTGTAGGGGAAGAGATCGACGCCGATCCCGATACGGGAGAAGTACGTGAGGTACGCGGAGACCCGCTCACACCGCGACCAGTTCTAAATTAAGCAAACTTAACATAGACGGAGATCTACCTTTCTAAGTAAACAAAAGTTAACTTAGAAAATGCTCATCTCACAGGTGCTTCATGCAAGAGAGTCGATATGGACATTTCGTTCATCAAAAAGGCGGATATAACGCTTTCATACCAAAGAGCCTTCCACCCGACCCGCCGATCGTGTACGATGAGACGCTGCAGTACCTTCTCTCGGAAGCCGACCGGGCGCTTGCAAGGCTCGACGGCATGGCAATGACGCTCCCGAATCCCGACCTGTTCATCGCTATGTACATGAAGAAAGAGGCGCTGCTGAGCTCGCAGATTGAGGGGACGGAGGCCTCGCTCAAAGGGGTTCTGGAGTTCGAGGCGAACCTGAAGCCGACGGAGAACATCAACGACCTCCTTGAGGTCGTCAATTACCTGCGGGCCATGGACAGCGGGCTGGAACAACTCAAACGTGCTCCGATATCCCTGGACCTCATCAGGGATATCCACCGCGTCCTGATCAAAGGGACACGGGGCTCGGATCGGGAGCCGGGTAACTTCCGGACCGTCCAGAATTACATAGCCCGATCGGGAGCTACCTCGATCCGGGATGCCGTCTTCGTGCCGCCACCGCCGGAACGCGTTGAAGCCCTGATGAAGGAGCTTGAAGCCTTCATCCTCGCAAAGGGCTCTGTACCGCCGCTCATCAAGATCGCCCTTATTCACGCCCAGTTTGAGACCATCCATCCGTTCCTGGACGGAAACGGCCGTATGGGGCGGCTACTCATAACATTTTACCTCTGCTGGAAAGGGATCCTTGCAAAACCGCTCCTTTACCTCAGTATCTACCTCAAAAGGCACCGGGAGGAGTACTACCAGATCTTGAACGAGATCCGGACAGATGGAGCATGGGAGGCATGGCTTCGGTTTTTCCTGCAGGGGGTTATCGAGGTATCCAACGAGTCGATCGCGTCGGCAAGGGAGATCATCCGGCTAAAGGACGGTGTCGTCGATACGCTCCTCAAGCACGACATCGGCGGAGCGAACGCTGTAAAATTGGTGTATGCGCTCTTCGATGAGCCGATCATAACCACACGCGAGGCAGCGAAGGTGCTCGGGGTGAGCGGGCCGACGGCCTACCAGTTGGTCGGGAGGCTGGAGGATATCGGCATCTTAAAGGAGATTACCGGCGGACGACGGTACAAAAAGTACATGTTCGCAAATTATGTCTCGATCATCGAGCAGGGAACCCGGCCGGGTCCCGGAAATTGAGAACTTCATCGACGGGCCGGACCTTTCAGGAGGGGTGTGCCTGTCCGATAGCAACGGGCCGGGTCTCATACCGGCGAGCGCGTGGCCGACACGGAAGCCGGCCCCCCACCCCGGTTAACCTGCACGAGCGAGCCCCCTTAATCAGGCAAACTTAACGTAGACGAGGAAACCCCCTTCCAGGTAAACAAAACGTAACTAAGACGAAACCCGGAGAGACAGGCCGGGGCGCCCCCCCGGGACCGCCCGGATCTCCCCGCCCGCCCGGACCGAAAGGATACAATTTCAATAGGATTATCTCTCGCAGAGCCGAATTCTAGTCAGGATGGCGGTTGCGAAGAAATACTATGCTGCGGCCGTACTCGCAGCCTGGCTCATCATCGTCGCCTTCTTCATGGTCTTAAACCGCACCCTCGACCTCGAGGTCTTCTTCGTCCTCGCCCTCATCGGGCTTCTGGTCGTCGCGGTCCTGATCGATGGGGCCTTCTCACAGCCCCGCTACATGCGGTATATCGGCTACCTCATCGCCGCCGGAGTCGCCCTCTTCGCCTACATCGTCGTGGAAAAAATCCTGGAGATCCTTGCCGCATGAACCGCCGGGCCTCGCATATCATCCTCGCGGCGGCAGCCGTCCTCGTCCTCGTCCTCCTCGCAGGAGAGGCGGCGAGCCCCGTCCTCTACTCGGCCGAGAACACATCGACCGCCGCCCACGCCGACCCCGCGACCGTCCAGAAACGATCGCCCGGGAACGCCGCGGCCGTCGTCCCCCTGATGGACGACCTCCTGGGCCAGACCGGGACCCTCGCCCTCACGATCAAACTCAAGGACTACGAGAGCGCCGAGCGGGACCTCGCCCGCTACACCGACCTCTCGCGGCAGTTCGACCGGCTCGTCGTCACCCTCGACGTCTCCGGGACCGACATCGGCGAGTTCCAGCAGAACAACCGGCAGAACCAGGAGGCCCTCGCAACACTCTTAAACGATACCCGGCGGTTCGATGACCTCCAGCGCCTCGAGGTCGAGGTCCGGGGCGACGACGACCGGCACATGGCCGTCGTCTACGAGGGCGAGGCCCTCCGGCAGAAGATGCGGGAGGGCTTCTCCGCCTACGCGAAGAGAGAAACCGAGACGGTCCAGATCGCCGAGCACTACGACGTGAACGCCACCCCCTACCGGGAGAGCGTCGAGGACTACGCGGAGGTCGCCGACGCCGCGGACGACTGGCGGGAGGAGATCGGCGGCGGGAGCGCCCCGAGATCCCCCCTTGGTATCGCGGTCACCCCGGACGAAGGGCGTTACGGGGATCTCCTCCTGATCGGCGGAACCTACGCCGGCGGAACGCCGGGAGCTCCCGTCGAGGTCTACGTCGACAGCCGGATCGCAGAAACCGTCACCCTCGATGAGAGCGGCGGCTACGCCTACCCCTACAGTGTCGACCGGGTCCTCGCAGGATCGCACCTTGCCTACGCGACCGCAGGCCAGGTCTACTCCACCGTCGCGACGTTCGAGATCCTCCCCGGGAACACCGCGATCACCCTCGCCCTCGCGGAGGTGAACGGGACGACCGTCGCCTGCACCGGGAACCTCACGACCGAGGACGACCGCCCGGTCACGCTCGCCCCGGTCCTCCTCCGGGTCGATGACGGCACCCTCATCGGGACCGAGACCGACAACAACGGCACCTACAGAAAGGAGATCGTCCTCCCCGCCGGGGAGCACACCCTCAAGGCGGAGTTCCACGGTGCGGGCTACCCCTTAAACGCCTCCGAGAGCCCGGCGGAGACGGTCACCGTCCGGGGCGAAGGGCTCTCCCCCCTCCCGTTCATCGCGGCGGGCGCGGCCGCCCTCGGCGCCGGGTGGTACCTCCGGCGGCGCCGGCCGGAGGAGAGCCCCCTCACAGAACCACACGGGATGGTGGATGTTGTAGAAGAGGTCGTCGAGACCCCGCCACGGGTCGAGATCGCGGGCCTCCCCCCCCGCGACGCCGCGACCGTCCTCTTCCGCACACTCCGTGCCCGGCTCGGTCTCGCAGAGACGAAGACCCCGCGGGACTGCGCCCGCATCGCCCCGGCCCACGCCGGGTTCTTCGAGCGCTATGAGCGGATCCGGTATGCCGGCGAGACGCCGTCGGAGGAAGAACTCCGCGCGATGGAAAAAGTTGCCCTCGGGGGTGACGAGACTGCAGCGTGAGGCCTGGGCGATCCTCCTCATCCTCCTCCTTGCCGGCGCCGCGGTCTTTGCCCACGTGACAACCACCCCCGAGGAGTACAGCCGCTACAACACCGGCTGGAACGGCACATCGGGCTTCGCCGGGGAGGAGGTCCGGGACCTCAAACCCGGCGTAACCCTCCTCATCCTCGCGCCCGATCAGCCCTTCACCCCCGAAGAGGTCGGCTACTGCCGGGCGTTCCTTGATAACGGTGGAGATATCATCATCGCCGACGAGGAAGGGGCCGCGAACCCGCTCCTCGCCGACCTCGGAAGCAGAATAAGAGTCCGGCCGGGGAACCTTTCGAGCCTGGAGCGCGACCACACCGACCCCGGGCTCTTCCGGGTCCAGGTCACCGGGAACGCGAGCCTCTTTGCCGGGATCGAGACCATCCGGGTCAACCGCCCCGCGGCGGTCGAGGGGGGCGAGCCCCTCCTCGAGACGTCGGTCCTCACCTGGGACGACGCCGACGGCGATGGCAGGATCACCGCCAGCGAGACCTTCGGGACCGCGGTCGTCTGCGCGAAGGAAGGCAACCTCACCGTGCTTGGCGACCCGAGCCTCTTCATCAACGCCATGCTCGCCGAGAACCCGGAGTTCATCGACAACCTTCAGCCGGTCCGGATCGACGGCGTCCACAGCAGGACCGGCACCGCTAACCCGATCATCAACACAAGACTATGGATACAGGAGACGCCACTGGCCGCGGCGGCCCTCGCCGCCCTGGCCGTCCTGCCGGTGGCCTACCGGTTCGGGAGGAAGAGAGATGAGTGACAACCTAACCGAGCGCATCGAGACGATCGCAAACACCTACGAAGATATCCGGCTGATTGCCCAGCAGGTAGTCGTCGGGAACCGGACCCTCATCGAGGAGATCTTCATCAGCATGATCAGCGGCGGCCACCTCCTCATCGAGGGGGTCCCCGGGACGGCCAAGACCACCATCTGCAAGATCATCGCACGCCTGATCGACTACGACTTCAAGAGGGTCCAGGGGGCCGTCGACCTCCAGCCGGCTGATATCATCGGCGTCCGGATCTACGACCGGAGCCGAAACGAGTTCATCCTCCAGAAAGGCCCGATCTTCACGAACTTCCTGATGGTCGACGAGATCAACCGCCTGACCCCGAAGACCCAGGGCGCGCTTCTTGAGGCAATGAGCGAACGCCAGGCGACGATCGACGGGACCACCTACCCGCTCGGCGACCCCTACTTCGTCATCGCCACCCAGAACCCCCACGAGGCCGAAGGGACCTTCCCGCTCATCGAGGCCCAGTGCGACCGGTTCATGTTCAGCACCGTCCTCGAGCACCTCGACCCCGAGAGCGAACTCGAGGTCCTCCGGCGGGAGCGTGCCGGGGAACTGGACTGGAAGGTCTACCAGAACCGGATCACCCCCGTCCTCAGCCCCGCGGAGGTGAAGGTCATGGCCGCGGCCGTCCGGGAGGTCAGGGTGGACGAGACAATCCTCGGCTACATACGCGACATCGTGCTTGCGACGCGGTCCCACGGCGACATCCGGCTCGGCGCGAGTTCCCGTGCCTCGATCGCCCTCCTCCGGGGCTCAATGGCCCGTGCTGCCCTGAACAACCGGGACTACGTCATCCCCGACGACGTCCGGGCCCTGGCCCTCCCGGCGCTGCGCCACCGCGTCATCCTCTCCCGGGAGGCGGCGATCACCGGAGTCACCCCTGAAGCGGTCATCACCGAGATCGTCGAGAGCGTCGGGGTGTCCTAGGGATGATCCGGCCGACCCGGACGACCGGGGGAATCGCGGCCCTCGCCCTCGCCCTCGCCGTCGTCGCCCTCCCCCTCGCGAACCCGGCCGCGGCCCTCGCCGCCGGCTCTCTCGCCCTCTTCCTCTTCTGGCGGGCCTGGCGATTCGAGCGTGACCTTTTCGCTGCGGCCACCTCTCTTGCGGTGAACCGCGACGTCGACCGGACGATCCTCCGGCAGGGAGCGGCGGCGACCGTCCGGGTAAGGGTCGACCTCGTCACCCCGCCCGGCATGGAGATCCGGGTGCGCGACATACCCCCGGCGGTCGCGAGCGGCGGCGCCCCACTCTCTCTGCCCGGGAAAGCCGCGGCCTACACTATCCGGCTCATGGCCCCGGGGGAGACGGCGTTTGGGGGCGTCGTCCTCCTCGCGAGCGACGCCTTCTTCACCCGCGACCTCGCCTGCCGCCGCCCGAACGCCCCGCACCTCCGGGTCTTCCCCGTGGGGACCACCGAGAACGGCAGGGGGACGGGAGCCGGCATGGGGGACGCCGAGGTGGACCGGCGGGCGGCCCTCGCCGGCCAGGGCATCCGCGGGTTCCGGCCCTACCGGTCGGGCGACGACCCCGGGCAGATCGACTGGAAGGTCTCGGCCCGGCGTGACACCTACTACATACGGCAGCTGACCGGGCTTGAGGGCGGGACGCCCCTCATCGCCGTCGACCTCCCGCCCCGGGCGGGCGACGACCCGGCAACCTTCGCCCGGTTCTCGATGGCCGTCTGCGGCGCGGTGGAAGGCGCGATCACCTCCCGCGACGGCTGCTCCCTCCTGGTCGTCGCTGGCGGGGAGGTCGTCCGGTTCCTCCCCCGGACCCTGGATATCCGGGAGGCACTCGCAGCCCTCGGCGGGCTTGCCCCGCTCGAGCCCCGCGCCCCCCTCTACCGGGCGCCGGGGCCCGCCGTCCTTGCGGCCCGGGCGGCCCGGGCACCCGGCGCAGGGGCCGGACGGGAGGAGAGGGCCTACCGGGAGAGACTCGGCGATCTGCTTGCCGCGTTTGCGGCACAGAGCCCCGCGCCCTTTGCGGCGGCGGTGCGGGCGGCCCTCGGCCGGGCGGAGGCCTCAGAGGTCCGGCTCTACTCCCTCCTTCCGATAGGGGACCGGAGCCACCTTGTCCAGATCGTCCACGAGGCAAAGGTCCGGGGGATGCGGGTCGTCCTCCGGGCTCCCGCCGGCTCGCCCGCTCTCCCCGGGGTCGACGTCGTGGAGGTGCTCTGATGACTGACCGGGGGTTCCTCCTCCTCTGCGCGGGCGAGGTCCTGGTCGTCGCCGCGGGCGATATCATGGTCGCGCTCATCCTCCAGGTGATCGTCCTTGCCGCGTACCTCGGTGACCGGCGGGGCTACTGGGCCTTCATACCGGCCGCGGCCCTCTTCGCGGCCGTCCTCGCGGTCTCCGGCCACGTCCTCCTCCCCCTCCTCGGTCTCGCGGCCGCCCTCGGCTGCGGCTATGCTGCCCTCACCCTCCAGGACTATCGGCTCACGCTGTGGGCAGGAGATGATGCATGACCGCAAAAAGCCCCTACCGGGGGGCCTTCCTCCTCATCCTCGCCGCCGCAGCCCTCCTCGCCCTCGCGGCCGCGACCGGCCGGGGGGACATCACCACCGCGACCCTCGTCCTCGCGGGCGCCGGGTGCTTCATCGCCGGGGTCTTCCTCCTCGCGCTCCACAAGGGCGAGCCGCTCGACCCGGAGCTCGCCGCCCTCCTCCCGGTCCAGGGGACGATCACCGTCGCCACGCTCTGCGCCGACCTCGGCGTCCAGGGGGACGCCTGGTTCGTCCCGGAGGCGGACGGAAGCGTCGTCGAGGTCATACCGGTCGCCGGCGCCCTCCCGGAGAACCTCGGGGACGACTACTCCTACATCACCGCAGACGGGGAGTGCGCCGTCCGGATCGCCCCGGCCTGCACCCCGCTCCTCGCGCGACTGCGGGAGAAGCACGCCCTCGAGGTGCCGACTGAGGACGAAGCCCTCCTCGCCTGCATAACGGAGGTCTGTGAAGATCTCCTCGAGGTCGCCGAGAAGACAGAGGCGAAAAGAGACGGCGCAAACATCGTCGTCACCCTCTCCGGCTACCGCCTCCTCCCGGGCTGCCGCGCGGTCCGGGCGGCCTCCCCGAAGTGCTGCACCATGGTCGGCTGCCCGGTCTGCAGCCTGCTTGCGGCGATCGTCGCCCTCGGGACGACCTGCCCAACGAAGATCGAGCACATCAGCGTCGACAAAAAGAGGGGAGCCCTCAAGGTGATCCTCACGCCGGCCGGACCCGCACCCAGAGGTGCAGGTCCCGGTAACTCGCGTTGATCCGGTCCTCTCCCGTAACCGAGGGGTCCGGCACCGTCTCGTTGAAGAGCAGGAACTCGATCCGGTTGTAGTCGGTTGACGGCACCGAGAACTCCCAGGGGAGTTCCCGGGTCTCGTTATGCGGGACCGTCACCACAAACCGGTCGAGCGGTTCGGCCGCGTGGATGGTGGACGTATTCGTCGCGGGGTCGAAGGTCTGGTTGAGGGCGAGCGCCTCGACCGTGTAGGGGACTTCCCGGTACTCGTGGTTCCCGACCCCGATGATCAGCGATTGCGCGGAACCGGCAGGAAAATCGGTCGGGTAATCCGCGGCCTTCCCGCCGGGGCCGAGGATGTAGAACTCGGTGAAGTGCTCCCCCTCTTTTGGCACAGCGATGACGTAGACGGTCGTCGCGAGCGCCACGACGATTGCAACGACGAGAAGAACCGAGAGCCCCCGGTCGAGCCGGGAGGCCTCCGGGTCGAAGAGTTCCAGGCGGACAGAAGCAAGCATCGCCCGGGCCGGGACGGTAAAGCGGTCGCCGGCCGGGAGGAGGAGGCGCCGGTACCAGGCGGCCGCGATCATCGCGAGGGTGAAGAGGGTGAGCGACGCAAGGATCGGGTCGAGCCGGATCCCCCAGGGAGTGTAGTTCAGCGCGAGCCCGATGAGGGGGACGACGGCGATCGAGAGCCCGAACGAGAGGGCGACCCGCTCGATACCGTCGAGGTCGCCCTTTGCCGGGAAGAGCGCCGCGATCAAAGCGTAGCCGGGGATGAAGAGGACCATCGCCACCCCAAAGAGGATCCGGAGGGGGCTTGCGTTCAGCACCGGGACATAGACACAGAGAAGAGTCGCGGCTGTCACGGCGGCGACCGCGACGAGGTCGCCGGGAAGGTCCCCGGCGGCCTCGACGATCAGGGGCTTTTGATCTTGGGGATCCATGGGTGGTTCTGTCAGCCTCTTCTCTTCCACCCAAGCATCAAGGTTGCGAAAGCGATGACCGGGAGGAGGGGGGCCATGGGCGCAGCGGCCGGGGTCGTCGCCGCGGTGGTCGTCGTCGCCGTCGCCGTCAGGGTGGGCACCTCTGCGGGGACCAGGAGGACGTACGAGCCCGCCCGCGAGACCGCCGTCGTGATCCGATCGCCCTCGGCCTTCGAGGGGACCGGCGACCAGAAGCCGTTCTCAAGCCTCGCGATCGTCGCCGTCGCGCCGGCCGAGGGGAGGGGGAAGGAGAGGACCGCGGCGGGGTCGAACGTCCGGTTCGCGGGGGTCACGGCGTAGGCGTTCCCGGCCGTGGACGAGCCGGGAATGATGGTGCCCTGGAAGGGGAGGGGCTGGAGCCCGGCGCCTGCAACGTCGGTCCCGGTGAGGGAGGCCTTCCCGTCGGCCGAGGTCACCGTCGCGGGTCCGGTGGTCTCGGTCGGGGCGGGGCCGGTCGAGCCCCCGCTACTGCCGCCGGGACCTGAGGAGACGCCGTCGCCACCACTGCTCTGTGTGGTGGTGGCGGTCGGCGTCGGGGCTCCTCCTCCGATGGTGATCGCCCGCGAGAGGGCCTCCGCCCCGTCGATGTAGACGGTGACCGTCGCGGTGCCGCGCTCGACACCATCGAGGGCAAACGAGATTGTGCCGTCGGCAGGCCCCTGCTTCGTGCCGAGAACCGTCAGGTCGGCGATGATGCTCGTGGCCGCGGCCTTCCCGTCGAGGGCGACGAGACTGAGGGTCCCGCTCGGGATATTGCGGGGCTGGCTGATCAAGACCTCGCCGTTCTTAGCGGTGTAATTCATGCTGACGGAGCCCCCGTCCGGCAGTTCCGCCGAGAGACGGGTCCAGTTCGTCCCCTTCGTGTAGGCGTTCACCTCTCCCGAGGTGAGGGAGAAGGGGAGGGTGAGATCCCGGGCTGTGAAGGCAAACGTGCTGTTCGGGGTCGCGGCGAACTCGCCGCGGATGCCGAGGGAGAAGGCAGCGCCGTCGGGAAGATCGTTTACGTTCACGGTGACCGTATCCCCGGACTCGATCGCGTCGGGGCTGATGCTGATCGTCGCCGCCGTTGCGGCCGGGACCAGGAGAAGGAACAGAAGCAAAAATATACCGGATTTAGTCATAAACGGAATCTCCTTTTGTTAGATACGGTATAGGTAATTTTCGAGAATAAAAAAGGCTTATGGAAGAATTGAAAAAAAGGGGCTCGTTATGAACCCGGAGGGAGCCCGTTACCACGCCGGCTCCCTCCCGGGAGGGAACCCCGGTCGACGACGCATCCTGCTTCGATCATCGGGACCGGGTAAGCATAGAACGGGAACTGTTCTAACGTCGTCGCGGAGCGCAGACAAACCCGTCCTCCAATCTCCAGGGTTCTCCAGCAGTTGCAGGCAATCGGCCTGGCGGGAGGGCGCAACCTCTGCCGGCCCTGGCAACTACATCCCGAGGTCGTCCCAAAGGGGCCTGCAAACCTCCGGTACACCCTGATCGGAACACTTACGTTCAAGGTTTCTACCATCTGGCCTATAACAGAGACCAGGATGGTGAAACGGCTTTCCACCGGGTATCACCACGCGGAGAACGACGTTCCGCAGGAACGGAGTTTGAGAAGACCGAAGGTCTTCGAGCGGGGGACAACCTCTCCCTATAATGCCCTACGAGCCCGCAGTAGTTCGGCATTGCGCCTGCCTCCGGCATCCCGGGCCGGTTAATAGCGGTATATTTATGGCACCCGGCGCAAGACGGAACGTTGCGCACAGGAAGGACGGCTTCAGCCGGTTTAGCGTTCTTGTCTCTGTTCAAACCCCGCACAGGCGGCACCCTGCGTAGATCCAGCCTCTTCCGGTAACGCACTATGGAGATCGTATTATGATTCCCAATCGAGTGATAGTTTCGATGATCGTCGCCGTGGCCCTCCTGGCTGCGCTGGTTGTTGCACCGGCCGCGGCGGCGCGGACAATTACGACGAATGGCACCAACGTCTTTGTGGGTGAAGAGAATCTTGACTTCACCGGCGGTGTCTTTGCTGGTAACCACCCAGTTCGTTCACTACACCGGTGAGGTGGGTAAGAGTTCGATCGATAAGACCATCATGGTGACCGGTGGCGTAGTGGGCGAACTTGTCAAAGGCATACCGACCGGACATTACTATGCGATAGGTTCGGCGAACCCCACACAGACTTATGTCAACGTCCAGAACCCTGAAGCGACGCTTGACGTAATGCTGGCTTCGTCTCCGAAGGACTCCGTGAACGGTAAGTCCATCAGCCGGGACACGTCGCTGAACTTCAAGTTTTACAGCAACGTGGACACGGGCGCCACGGCAAACGTGGAACTCACTCTGCCCGGTGGCGGTGTGGTGAGAACGTACGACGGCAAATCTCTGTCGTTTAATGCCAATGGGCAGCTCCAGTACCTGTCCAACGTCCTCTTCGGGCAGAATGCCGAGGCCGGGACCTACACTGCCGTGGCAAAGTGGCCCGCCGCTTCCGACTTCTACGGGAAGGGCTTTGATTCCAGGGCCGTGACCTTTGAGGTCGTCACGAGAACGCTCGGCATCTCGGTCAACAAGGACACGGTCGTCCGCGGCAACAGTTTCACTGTGACGGTCGCCGGGGAGTCAAAGAGGAACTACCGCCTCTACGTCAGGGAGATCGGCGGCGTTGCCCCGGGAGCGTATCCGGTGATTGCGCCAGGCCAGATTGCGGTTAATTACGCTATCCCTGGTGAGAACGACACGTACAGAACCGTTACAACCAACGTCGCAGGCACCCGGTCCGTCCAGTTCAACACCAGCCAGAGCACCGGCGAATGGCGGTTCACGATCCGTGTCGAGGATCCGGCAGCCCCGGAGATCTACGACGAGGCCAGGGTGCGGGTCGAGAGGGGTGCGGTCACCATCGTCGCATCGGGCACCGGCACCTACGCCATCGGCGAGGAGATCAGCCTCTCCGGCACCTGCAGCGACAGCAACACCGTCTACCTCTTCCTGACCGGTCCGAACCACCCCACCAACGGCATCAGGTTTGAAGACATCAACACGGGAGTTATCGGCGCAAGGGTTCAAACCGGCAATGAGAGCACCTTCACCCGGGTAGCCGTCGAGGCCGATGATACCTGGACCTACCGGTGGGACACTTCCCGCGCCAAGAATCGTCTTGACGCCGGCGGCTATACGGCCTATGCCGTTTCGGCGCCCCGCGGCAAGGACTCTCTCGGCGGCGTTCCCTACAGCACGGCTTCCTTCAACCTGAGGTCCCCCTCCGTCACGGCAACCGTGAGCGGCGCCACCCTGGCAAAGGGGGACGGCCTGACGATCGCCGGGACCGCAACAGGCAACCCGGCCAATGTTTGCGTCTGGATCTTCGGTACGAACTACCGTAAACTCCAGCAACTCGTCCCTATCGGGCCCGATGGTGCATTCGAGTACAGGCTTGCGCCCGGCGATACCGCGAACCTGCTCTCCGGCCAGTATTTCATCGTCATCCAGCACCCGGCCGACGGTGTATTTGACGTCTGGGCTTCCGGCACCCTGCTTACGGGCAACGGCATAACGTCGGTCGACCTCGCCACCCTGCAGGCTGCCGCGGCAGCAGACGCGCTGATCACCGCCCTCGACTCCCCGAACATCGATGATATCTATGCAAAATTCACCGTTGTCGTCGAGGAGCCCTACGTCCGGATCGACCCGATCGGCAACCAGACCGCGGGCAGCGCGTTCCCGATCACCGGCACCACGAACCTCGCGGTCGGCGATACGCTCGCGGTCCAGGTGGTCCCCGCTGTGTTCGATCCGGGCAACAGTGCAGGCGTCGCCGGTGTTGCGATCGTCCGGAAGGGTGACGGCGCGAACATCTGGTCCTTCGAGGTCGGCGCGACCGATCTTGGGCCCGACCGCTACGAAGTCGCGGTTGAGTCGATCGAGACCGGTGCATCCCGGACCGCGGCCTTCAACGTGATCAAGGGGCACGAACCTCCGCCCTCCGGCCCGGCGCTCACCCTCGCCCCCGGCTGGAACTTCGTCTCCATCCCCCGGCCGCTCGCGGCAGGGAACGACACCGCGGCGATCTTTGCCGGTGTCGGGACCGGCGGCCGCTCGGCCCTCCGGTACGATACGGCCGCAGGGGACTGGACGCAGCTCGCGGAGGAGGACCGGATCAGTCCCCTTGAGGGGATCTGGATCTACTCGACCGGGCCCGCGACGGTCCCCCTGAACTTCTCGACCGTCCTCCCGGTTCCGCCGGCTGAACGCGCCCTCTCCACGGGCTGGAACGCCATCGGGATCACCGGCACGACTCCGGCGACGGCAAGGGACACCCTCTACTCGGTCAACGGGCAGTGGACGACCCTGATCGGGTTTGACGCCGGGGCCCAGGCTTTCGAAACCGGGATCGTCAACGGCGGGAGCGGCGCGAATGCCGATACCAGATCGCTCCACCCCGGCCAGGGCTACTGGCTCTCCATGACCGGGCCGGGCACCCTCTACGCCATCGGAGCGTGATGCGGGTGAAGGAGATCGCCTGGATCTGTGTTCTCCTCGTCCTCATCGGGACGGCATCCGCCGTCCCCCTCCTCCCCGCGGAGTTCTGGGGCTCGGTCACCATCGACGGAAATCCAGCACCGGCCGGGACCGTCATCACCGCCCGGATCGACGGCCGCGACTGCGGGTCGCTCACCCTCGAGACCGCCGGGGTCTACGGCGGGGACGCTACGTTCGATAAGCGGCTGCTCGTCTGCGGCAGGGATGACGACGCCAAGAAGACGATCACGTTCTTTGTCGATGGGATGAGGGCCGCCGAGACGGCGGTTTACGATCCCGGCACCTCTTCCCGCCTCGATCTCGCGGCCACGTCGGGAGCAGGCTTCTCGGCGGACGTGACGGCCGGGGTGGCGCCGCTCACGGTCCGGTTCACCGACGAGAGTAGTGGTGATCCGAAGTCGTGGTCCTGGGCGTTCGGAGACGGCGGGACCTCCGCGGAGCAGAACCCGGTGTACACCTACAGAACACCGGGCAACTATACCGTGAACCTCACGGTCGATAACTCCGCCGCGCTCTCCCAGCCCGGTTACATCACCGTCACGGCTCCGAAGGGCGACGTCACAGGCGACGGTAAGGTCGACATCGGCGACGTCGCCCGGGTGGCCTACATGGTCGTCGGGAAGGCGGCGGTCGACCCTGCCGCCGACTTCAACGGGAACGGCGTGGTCGACATCGGGGATGCCGCAAAGATCGCCTACTTCTTCGTCGGGAAGATCGGGGCGCTGTGAGGAGCGTGCCTGCGCCCTCCCGGCGCAGGGCACTTCCCGGTTTTGCGGGAGGCGGGCATGCACCGGATCAGGGAAATATCTGTTCCCGGCGATGCCTCCGGAGGAAGCGGCACGGAACTGCGGGCAGTAAAAGGGAAACGTTCTTCATCGCCGGGGGGGTTAATGTTATGCATGGATGCCCGGTGCCGATCCGGTGTCCTGCGAGACTGATCGCCCCGGACGAGAAGCATTCACCGACCCGCCCGGCACGAGCCACCCCCAGGCAGTCCGGGCTTCCTGGCAACACCTGCTTCAACAGTTACCTCTCGTTTCTCGGTAGGCAGGAAATCAGGATCTGGCTAGTATCCGCTAACATGATGTGGTGATAATGAAGCAGATATTCACGCTTGCAATTGCTCTACTTATTGCGCTGGCGCCTCTGGGCGTGGCGGCGGAGCCGCTTCCGACTGACACTACAGGCGCATCCCCTCCTGCCCCGGAGGTTACGTATCTTGAGCCTTCGGAGAGTCAGTCAACGAATATAACCCCTCTCCTCTGTGTCAATGAAAGCAGTACCAGTGGCCCGTTGTTATCAGACATCAAGGTTGGTTGCGACGAAAGTGGAGAGTATTTCTCAGAGTCAGGCGGATCGGTGACTGTAACGGATACCCCGGAACCGTGGTCTGTCAACATCTCAGAGAGTGATTATGATTCCAGGGATTTGGATCAGAGCATCATCGATACCTGTGAGGAAAATGGAAGTACCGAGCAGCCCGAATGGCTTACGGATACCGTCCCTGATGGTACAACAACGGATGCTACCCTGCACGCCTCTGTCCAGCCCAGCAGGATACGGAATATTACCGTCGAGTCTAAACATCCCTATGCCAATAACTTTACATACACCTGGGAGATCTCCGATCCCGGTGCCCACCAGATGCGACTTCATTTTGATAAACTGAGCCTGGCAGGCTCCTTGTCACACTACGACACCCTCAGGATTTACGATGAACTTGGTAGAGAGTTAGTGTATTATAAAGGTCCGGATGATGACACAGATTTCTGGACTGCATGGCAGACCACCGACACCCTCCGGGTGAAATTAGTCACAGATAGCCGATATACGTCATACGGATTCCTCATTGACAAGGTCGAGTGCAGGGATGAGAAAATCCCACCTACCGAGCACCTCGCAGAGTCATATCACCCCTATGCCAACAATTATGTGCACACCTGGAAGATCTCCAAGCCCGGTGCTAACCAGATGCGACTTCATTTTGATAAACTGAGCCTGGCAGGCTCCTTGTCACACTACGACACCCTCAGGATTTACGATGAACTCGGTAGAGAGTTAGTGTATTATAAAGGTCCGGATGATGGCACAGATTTCTGGACTGCATGGCAGACCACCGACACCCTCCTGGTGAAGTTAGTCACAGATAGCCGATATACGTCATACGGATTCCTCATTGACAAGGTCGACTGCAGGTATGAGAAATTCCCGCCTACCGAACATTTCGCAGAGTCGTACCACCCCTATGCCAACAATTATGTGCACACCTGGAAGATCTCCATGCCTGGTGCCAACAAGACGCGGCTTCATTTTGATAAATTGAGCCTGGCAGGCTCCTGGTCACACTACGACACCCTCAGGATTTACGATGAACTCGGTAGAGAGTTAGTGTATTATAAAGGTCCGACTGATAACACAGATTTCTGGACCGAGTGGCAGACCACCGACACCCTCCGGGTGAAGTTAGTTACAGATGGTCAATATACGTCATATGGCTTCCTCATCGATCTGATCGAGACCGAGGAAGGAGTTTTTACCCCATCCCAAATACCTGCGCCTGCTAACCTCACCCTCCACCCCGGGTGGAACTTCATCTCGGTCCCCCGGCCGCTTGCGGCAGGCAATGACACCGCGTTGATCTTTGCCCCCGTCGAAACGGACGGCCACTCGGTCCTCCGCTATGACGCCGCCGCCGGAGAATGGGTACCACTCGTAGCAACCGACCGCCTCGCCCCCCTCGAAGGATTCTGGATGTACTCAACCGAGCCCTCGACGGTCCTGCTCAACTTCTCGACTGATCCCCTCCTCCCGCCGGCTAAACGCTCCCTCTCCACGGGCTGGAACGCCGTCGGAGTCACCAGCACGATCCCGGCAACAGCGCGGGATACATTCCACTCGGTCAACGCACAGTGGACGACCCTGATCGGGTTTAACGCCGGGAAGCAAGCTTTCGAGGCGGGGATCGTCAATGGTGGGAGCGGCACGAACGCCGATACCAGATCAGTTTATCCCGGAAAGGGCTACTGGCTCTACATGACCGAGCCGGGCACGCTCTGCGCCATCGGGGCGTGATACCGGTGAGACGTCTCCCCCTTATCCTCCTCCTCATCGCCCTCATCGGGACGGCATCTGCCGTCCCCCTTCTCCCCGCGGAGTTCTGGGGCTCGGTCACGATCGACGGAAACCCCGCGCCGGCCGGGACCGTCATCACCGCCCGGATCGACGGCCGCGACTGCGGGTCGCTCACCCTTGAGAGCGCCGGGTTCTACGGTGGGTACGCCACCTTTGATAAACGGCTGCTCGTCAGCGGGGAGGATGATGACATCGGGAAGACCATCACGTTCTTTGTCGGCGGCGCGAGAGCCACCGGGACAGCGGTCTACACTCCGGGCACCTCGACCCGCCTCGATCTTGCGGCCACGTCAGGAGCGGGCTTCTCGGCGGACGTGACTGCCGGCCCGGCGCCGCTCACCGTCCGGTTCACCGACGAGAGCACCGGTGATCCGAAGTCCTGGTCCTGGAAATTCGGGGACGGCGGCACTTCCATCGTGCAGAACCCGACCCACACCTACACCGCCCCCGGCAACTATACCGTCGCGCTCTCGGCCAACGGGGGGAAGATGGTCTGTACAAAGCCCAACTACATCAAAGTCACCCCGGTCCTCTTCGGTGACGCCAACGAGGATAGGCAGGTCAACCAGGCTGATACCCTCCTCGTGCTCCAGCAGGTCGTGGGACTGGAGAGTAAGCCCGATGTGGACAACGACCTCCTGTTGTTCCAGAAGACCGACGTCCACCGAAACGGGGTGATCGAGGTCGGCGATGCCCTCTTCATCGCGCAGTACAACGTCGGGCTCCGGGATGTCTGGTTTGAACTGCCGGGGTAACCCACACCCTTCGTTTTTGTCCCGGACGTGCAACCAGTCCCGGTGCCACCGCGACCCCATTCCGCGGGACCTGCTGCCCGTCGAGGTGCTATGGGTATTGGGTGAAGAAGAAGGCCAGATCAGCGATCTGTGTCGGAATTAACGCCAGTACCTCCGCGCACAGGAAATAGGCGCCTGGCATCTATAGGATATCACCTTAATCTCTTTGTTTTAGCATATATCCTATAATTTTTGGTCATTGGTCGATAAAACCGAATATAAGTTCCATATTTCCTGAAATAATGGATATAATCCAATATTATTCTTATGATATAAATAGATAATATTTACTGTGGTAAATGTCACACGGAAGTTCTCTGATTCTTTAAATTAGGTATAATTTCATCGAAGATCTGAAAATTAAAACAAAGTTATTATATACCACATAAATTCTTTAGTCTATTATCGTCTGATTTCTGGTGATTTGCATGAAATTGTCGAGATCACAGGCAGGCCTGATATTCCTGCTCTTTGTACTGCTTTTGGCGGGCACAGCGAGTGCCCTGCCAGATGAGGACCACACCCTTCTACGGGACCCCCCGCCACAGCAAGCCGGGGAACGGATCCCGGTGTTTCTGGTTCTGAACGAACAGCCGCAGCAGTTTTCGTCATTTGGCCAGCTCAAAGCCGATGCTCTGGGTCGGCAGGCGCAGGTGCTGCAGACCGTCAGGGCGGTCGATACGACTGCCTTTGAGACCGCTCAGTCCTACTGGATCGCAAACGCGATCCGGGTTGAGGCCGACCCGGCGAGCCTGAACCGGCTTGCCGCGATTCCCGGGGTCAGCCGCATCGAGCCCGACCTGACTGTCACAGTGAACGACCCGGTCGCAGGGGTCTCTTCAACGATCAACCCCGACTCCATTCACCGGCCGGGGCCTGATGAGTACGCCACCGTCTGGAGCGCGGATTTCATCGAGGCCCCGTCCGTCTGGAAGAGCGGGAACACCGGTGAAGGCGTGACGATAGCCGTCATCGACACCGGTATCGACGGTAGCCACCCGGCGTTTGGCAACCGCGTCGTCGCATTCGCCGACTTCGTCGGGGGGCAGAACGAGACTCCCTACGATGACCACGGCCACGGCACCCACTGCGCCGGTACGGCGGCAGGGGGTACGGTCAGCCAGGGAGGACTAACCGTGACCCTGGGCGTCGCGCCCGGAGCGAACCTGATCGGGGCGAAAGTCCTCGACAATGAAGGTTCCGGCCCGTTCAGCACCATCTTCGACGGCGTCCAGTGGGCGGTCGAGAACGGGGCCGACGTCGTCTCCATGAGCCTTGGAACCTATGTCTCCCGCGACGAATCCGAGAGTGACTTCTCCCTCTCCGAGGGCGAGAATCAGACTGTTTCACTTGTTGTCTCATCGCAGATGCACGAGAGTTTCGGTGTCCTCTATGAGCCCCAGTTCGTGATCGGCTCGGTCAGGGTCGAGGGCCCGTACTACTACGCCACTGCGGCCGACTATGGCTTCGCGGACCCCCTGGCGAACCTCACGATCACCTTGACCGATGCTCAGGGCAGGAGTGCCAGCGGGGCTGAGGTTGACTGGCTCGGCTTCGACCAGGATGATAACTGCTACTACTTCAAGGCACCTTATGCCTCGAACACCGCCGGTTGGAACGGGGTCTGGAAACTCAACGTCACGAACACTGGAGCAGCTGAGGTCTGGATCGAGGAGATCAGGCTCTCCGAGTGCTACCAGTCCAACGGGGAGACCATCCTCGATACCGCCGTCAACAACATCGTCAAGGGCGGCACCGTCGTCGCGGTCTCCGCCGGGAACGACGGTTGGTACGGCACTTCAACCATCGGCACGCCCGGGACGGCAGAAGACGCCATCACCGTCGGTGCCACTGACTACCTGATGGACTACCGTGCATCCTTCAGCAGCATGGGGCCGGTGAACCGTGATGCACCCTACGTCAAACCCGACGTCATGGCACCCGGTGTCGGCATCATATCGGCATACCGCGAAGGGTGGTACGCCTCCATGCAGGGTACATCAATGTCCTGCCCGGCCGTTGCCGGGGCGGCGGCGCTGATGCTCTCGGGCAACAGCACCCTCACGCCCGCCGACGTGAAGGCCGCCCTGATGGAGACGGCGGTCCACATCGGTAAAGACGGGACCCCCCTGCCGGCGATGCTGCCGAACAACGCCTATGGCGCAGGCAGGATCAACGCCTACGAGGCGGTGAACATCACCGGCGGCCTCGGCGGGACGAAACCCTCCGACGGGATCCTGCACGAGCTCATCGGCGGAACCCTCTCCTCCTACTCCGTAACAGGCGACACCCTCCCGGTCATGGCGGTTCTCTGGAACACGACCGCCGGGGAGCCCATGGCAGGAGAAGACGTTGATATCAGCGTGTGGTATGACGATTACTACAACTACCAGTCCCACTTCATCTACGTCGTAAACCAGACACTCAGGACCGATGCGAACGGGTCCGTCTATTATGGCGCGGATATATCCGGCGTCCCCGGCGGCAATTATGTGTACACAAGGATAGCCTATGGTGACCTCAGGATTGAAGACTGGGTGTATAAGTACCCGGTCACCCCGACCCCGACCCCGACGCCGAACCCGGTCGTCCCCATCTTTGAGGGAGAGGGCTACTCCGTGCCGTATAACGCGACCGTCCCGATCAAGTATCCGCTTCTCACCGCCGACGGCTCGCCCTACACGGGGAGCGTCACCTTCACGGTCAACAACTCCAGTGAGCGCATCGTTGAAGAGGTGCTTGTCCCGGTAGATGGTGTCATATCGTATTCGCTCAATCTTACCGGGAGGCCTCTCGATGAAACCTCCCTCGACCTCGGGATCGATGGCAGAGACGCAGGATCCATCTCCGTGGGTCAGGAGATGCACTCCTTCCAGGAGGTCGTTCCCCTCTCTTCGCGAGCCATCTGCCCGCCGGGGAAGAGTGTCGACCTCGGGCTCATGGCCCGGTCGCACCACGGACAGAAGACCGTGAGCCAGGACATCGACGTCTACGTCACCACGCTGACCGAGACTGAGGTCCTCTCGCTCTCGTCGGCAGGCGCCCGGGCGCTCTCTGCCCCCGACCAGGGTGACATGCAGGCGCTTCTTACGGAGATCGCCGGGATGAAGCCGGAGACCCGCACGGGCACCGTCAGCCTGACGGATGGTATCGGGATCCTGAACTTCACGATGCCGAAGGATGGCTACATCGCGATCGTCCGGTTCGCCTCCCCGCATGACTACATACCCACGGCCATGTCCCCCGGTGAGGCGACCACAGTTCTCGTCTACGGGACGCTCGAACCCTGGCTCATGCACCGGAGCACTCCGCCGGTGTACGAGGACTTCTATGACGGGAACCTGACGTACATCTACAGCTATCCCGACTGGCCGGCGACCTGGGACCAGGACGCCTATGCGTCGGTGCCCACCGATGAGGCCACCATCGCTGCATATGTCTACACCTATGATCCGGTCACGAGAACATCCAGCATGGTGCCCGGACAGACTGTATACCTCTACACGGAGAATGGCGTTGAGACCGGTGCGACCGGTGAGGATGGTGTCTGCACCTTCACCGTCGATACGACCGGCAAAACGCGGATGGATTACCTCCTTGCCACCGCGGGAATCTCCGGGTCCATGGGTGAGGGGACCGGTGTCCCGTTCGGTTTGATTAACCAGTACTCCGTCAACCCGGAGATGATATCGAACGGATTCGGCGCACCGGCGTACATAGGGGCACTCTCTCCGGACTCCGAGACGTACATCGCCGGTGTTGTCCGGGATGGCAATGCTTACAACGTGATCGCCAGGAGCTACGGGCCTGCCGGCGAACCCATCCACGAGAAGGGCTTCTTCACCCTCAACAGGCGATCCGCGACGTACATATGGGATTCCGAGGCGACCGAAGCGGCCGCTGTTGTGGAGTTCAACGGGACGGAAACCCAGCGGGTGACCCCTGCAGCCGAGGGACATTACGAGGTCATGTACGGTCTCCTGAACCCGAACAGACAGAGCATCAGTAAATATCTCTACACCACGCTTCGTCACCCGGAGAGGTCCGTCTCCTACACAATGCCGGACTCAGTCCTCGTCGGATCGTCCGTACCGGTCGTCTTTAATGTATCGACCGGGGACGGAGCGCCGATCTCCGGTGCACGTGTCGTGCTTGCGGCTGGCGCGGCGGGGGACTGGGATCCGTTCTCATGCTACGGGGACCCGAGAGACGGCAACATTCTTTTCGCGGCTGACTGGTACCCTGACCCCTACACGGTGATCGCGACCGGCTACACGGACACCTCCGGTAAGGTGACCCTGACGTTCACCGCACCGGCCGCCGGCCAGCAGGCGCTCCGGGAGACCCTCGCTCACGCATCGGATATCCCCTACCTGGTGCTCTGCTACCACGACGGCGAACTCGTGCAGGAAGACGGTGGCTACCTTGAGGTGACCGCTGCCCTCCTTCCCGACTTCGTGCCGGAAGTCTCTGCACCGCACATCGTGAAGCTTGAGAAGGATGACACCATCACGATCTCCAACGTCGCCCTCCGCATCAAAAATGTCGGGACGGCGGATTATGTCTATGACGGGGTCGAGATGACCTGCACCGCTGAGGTCGGGCCCCACAGCGAACCTGCCTACTTCAAGCAAGATCTTGGAGTAGGGGAGACAAAGTCAGTCATCTCCGGTATATCGCTTGAGTTCATCGCAAAACAATTTGATATCGACCCGAGCGACTACCGCCTGCCCGTCGACGTCAACGTTGCGGTCACGGTCAACGCGAATGAAGCGGTCAAGGAACTGAACTACCAGAACAACCGGCTCGTGCACCCAGTCAGGATCACCGCGCCGGACCTGGCCGTGGAGGTCGTCGCGCCGAGGTACACCACACCGGCGAGCGAGACCGCGATCGGGGTCAGGGTGACGAACCTCGGTGAGGTCGGGAGCAACGAAGCAACCCTCACCTACCGCATCACCGGCAAGACAGAAGAGACGGGGATCACTATCCCAGCGCTCAAGCCAGGGGAGTCGACGGTGATCTGGCGGAACGAGACGGCACTTGTCGCCCGCGAGTACACGGTCAGTGCCGAGGTCAACCCGAGTGGGGTCAGCGATTACGAGACGACGTTTACAAACAACCGTGCAACCGCCACAATTCTTTCATCAGAAAGCGCGGTAACCCGCATCGAGCTCCCTAAGGACCTCGTGCTGGTGCCCAATACGACCTACGATCTCCCGATAATCGTCTACAGAGCCGAGAAGCTTGCCGCCTACAACATTGACCTCACCTTCAACGGCTCTGTCCTTGAGGTGGAGAAGGTCATCCCGGGTCCACTGGGTATTTTTGCACAGAACATAGAAAACGGCCGCGTCCGCTGTGAAGGCGTGAAGACATCCGGCGTCAGCGGAAACGTCACCATCGCCACCGTCCGGTTCAAGGTCACCGGCACGACCGGTGATGGGACTCCCCTGAACCTGGCCGCAGGACTCACCGATGCAAACGGACTGACCATCCCTGTCGAGGTCAGGAGCGGCAGTGCGTATCTCCTGCTCCTCGGTGACGCATACGAGGACGGAGAGGTCAACCAGAGGGATACTCTGAAAGTCCTCAGGCTGGTTGTCGGCCTCGATACGGAGACGCCCGCTGCCGGGACGCCGGCGTTCCTCGTGACTGACGTCACTAGGAACGGAGTGATCGATGTCGGTGATGCGATGTTCATCGCCCAGCACAACGTCGGTCTGAGGGATGCGTACTTCAGATTGAAATGAGTGATATTGGAGGAAAATGAAATGAGAAATGTATTCTGGAGCATCCTGCTCCTCACCCTCCTCTGCGGCGTCTGCTCTGCCGCCACGCTCTCAGTGGAGCCGGCAGAGAGGACCTGCGCCTCCGGGGAGGTTGTAGACCTGACCGTTATGGTGAGGGATGTCAACAACCTTGGCGGGTTCGATTTCTATGTGACATGGGATCCTGCATTCATCGGGCTTACCGAAACGGGTGATGCTATTATCCCGGGTCCCTACGTCATCGATAATCTTGTGGTTAACGACAACAGCGCCAAGAGCGGCCGAATCCGGGTCGCCGGCGTAAGCCCCCATGGCATCACCACCTATGGTGACGGTGCCGATCTCTTTATGATGCGGTTTGTCGGCCTGGGCGGTACGGAGGGGTCGACAACGGTCAACCTCACCGTCAACAACTACGGGTTCCTGAACTCCACGTCCGGCGAGGAGATTCCGGTATCGAGCATCACCCCGGCCACGATCACGAGGATTGGCCACAACGACGTCACTGCCCGGATCGCCACGGCCTCGAACCAGGCGATCGTCGGCAAGGAGAACACGATCATCGCCTCTGTCGTGAACAACCAGGGCGTCGAGACGGGCAAGCTGAATGTTACCGTCTGGATCAAGAATGAGACGGGGACAGTCATAAGCAAGACCTGGAGCGGTACGACCATCTCCGGATGGGGTAAGTTCCAGCAGGAAGTGGTGTGGACTCCTAAAGCCTCCGGGACCTACACCGCCGTCATCAACGTGACAAATGAGACGGAGGTCGACCTCAAGGGACGGAGGGATGATGCGAAGACCATCACCGCGAAGGAGTACACCCTCAAGTTCAACAGTGATATCTCCGGCCCGTGGGACAACAGGGCAAGCGCCGGTTCATGGTTCTACATGTATGCCTACGTGAAGGCGAGCCAGTCCGGCAACGCCTGGTTCAACATCACCGCCCCGGCCCATGTGGAGGTTGACGGTGGGAGAAACCAGACCCGCTACCTGTACGCCAGCGACTGGAACTACGTGGGCACCTGGATGTGGACAGATACGCCGGGCCTGATCAACAAAGGTGATATCGAGTTTGAGATCGCCGCGAACGGGGTGTCCGATTTACGGAACAGCACGAAAGAAGTGCTCATCTGGGTCCCCTCGATCCGGGTCTCGTCGGTCGGTGCTACGTCTGTAAACAGCACCCACTCCGGCGAACTGACCTTCAACACCCTCCACACCAACAACACCTACGACAACGTAACAAAGATCATCGTCCAGTCCGGCGCCCGCGGGCGCACCCTCTCGGGCCTCGAGTACCTCATCGGCTACCCCTACGGGTGCGTCGAGCAGACGACGAGCAGGATGCTGGCGTCGCTCAACGTGAAGAACTACTACCTGGGCCGCCCAGAGGGCGACCGGCCCGCGGACTGGGACAACATCAAGGAGCGCGCGGACTCCTCGGTCGCCGGCGGTGTCAAAAAACTTCTTGCGGGCGGCGAGGTAGGCCAGAACATCGGAAGTCGCTATCCGGAAAGTGCAGGCGGCTGGAGCCTCTGGGGCGGCGAGCCCTCGGAATCGTCGTCGAGTTCCTACGCGGGCTACACCCTCGCCAGGATCAACGGTGACAAAAATTTATATACGCTCCTTGACGGGAAGGTCTCCAACGGCACCACGGTCGAAAACGACACTGTGAACTTTGAGAAACTGATCGAGTGGTTCCATGAATACCCGGACAACAGGAGCAGCGGCACCTGGACGTGGAGCGCTCACGTCTGCCACTCGTGGACTCCTGAGTCGAACACCGCGTTCGTCATGCTCATCCATGACATGATCAACCAGACAGTGGACGTCCAGGAGCCATACAGCGGCTACATGAAAGACAACATGAGAAACGCCACGCGGTACTTCATTCGTACCCAGAATCCAGAGGGCTCCTGGTCCTCCGGCGATGATGAGGCGATGGCAACTGCGCTCGCCCTCTGGGGGCTTGAGGCCTTCGCGATGACATCTGATGATGTCTCCGACGAGGAGATCGGTGATGCAAAGGAGAATGCGAAGATATGGTTGATCGGCGCCCAGGAATCGGAGGGCTTCTGGCCTGTCGGCAGTGACGGTTACTATGGCTGGTATGACGGCGGAAGGAAGACCGAAGCGACCGCGTACGCTGTCCTCGCGCTGAACGCGACCGGGATTCCTGCCGATAATGAGACGATCCAGAAGGGGGTCGGCTGGCTCATCAACCAGTACGAGAATGGCGGAGGATGGGGATACACCTGGGCCTCCCAGGTAGCCATCGATGCGCTGATCCAGTGCCAGCCGACGGAGGTTACCACCGGTACGGTTGAGGTCAGGTGGTACGAGGGGGAGCTGATAAAGACCTTCTCGATGGACGCGACAACCCCGCGGATCGAGTACACACTGACGAAAGACCAGATGGACACCCTGATGGCGGGTGGGACCCCAATCCCAGGACGCACCTTCAACAATGGGTTCAGCACGGTGAAGTCCCACACGCTCACTGCCACGTCCACCGGAGCTACCGGCCCGTTCCTGGTCAGCGTCGACCACTCACAGTCCGCCCCGGTCAACGAGATCGATTGGGATATTCAGGGAAGCCGGCTGATCCAGTCATTCGGCTACGAGGAAGAGGCCGGGCTCCTGCAGGTCTCGACTGATATCGGGATCCTGAGCGACGCCTCGTTGATACAGAAGATCCGCAATACCTACAATGTTGAAATCCTCCCAACCGAGATGGTTGCCGGTGAGAAAGCAGACGTGACGATCAAGGTCACGCCAGAAAAGACAGGTGTCTACTCCCCGATGATCGAGATCCCGATCGCAGGGTTTACCTTCGATAACGAGACCGGAATCACCGAAAACAATGAGCCAGGCGCATTCCAGTACCTGAACGGCACGACAGGCAACGACCACCCCTCGCTCTTCATCCAGTCTGTCGCGTGGAATGTGAGCGATCTTCAGACCTACAAGTTCACGATAACTCCTGAAGATCACGGGGAACTGGATCTGGACCTCCGTATCCGGCCGCTCTACGATGATACAGATGTGACCTTTGCCAGCGAGACCTTCACGGTCAGGGGCAGGGGGAACGTCAGCGTCAACGTCGTCGATGAGAACGGCGCACCCGCTCAGGCCAAGAGCATAACGCTCGTTGGAGAAGGCCGTGTTCCCATTCTTCAGGAGAATGTACCAACCCACACTTTCACCAACGTCCTCAACGGCAACTACACGCTTGTCGTGAATGGAACCAACGACCACCCCTCGATCCGCACCGCGGTCCGGGTCACGCCTGATGCGACGGCGCTCTGCAACGTCACGCTCCCGTCGTCCCTCACTGAACCGGCTCTGGTCTTCTCGGAGGGAGGGGCAGGCAGCATCGCCAGTGTGGAGCAGAAACCGGCCGGGCGGCTCAGCGCGCTTCGGAATGAGAACACCACCTACACCGTGACGGTCCTCGGGGACGGCGGTGAACTCGGCATTGCGCTTGAGTTCCCGATGCGGTACCTGGTGAACGAGCCGGTGGTGAAGGTGAACGGCGAAAATGCGACGTATGAGCTCATCAGTGGGACGTTTGAGTATGGCGAAGACGGGGCGACCTACTCAACCACGAATGCTACCTTGATCGTCTACAACACGACGGCAGGCAGCAATACGGTTGAGATCGGGTTTGAAGGTGGGCTGCTGGGTGATGCGACTTCAAACAACGAGGTAGATATATTCGATGCTGTTGCTGTTCTGGACTTTGTTGTAGGCAATATTGGAGTTAATGAATTCCAAAATGCCTATGACTACCCCGATGCAACGAAGAACGGTGAAACAAATGTGTTCGATGCAGTTGCTATCTTGAACTATGTCGTAGGGAACGTAGACGAATACTATGATCCCATCCTATAGTTGAGGGGTGTTAACTCATGAACTCCACTTTTTCACGCACACTCTTTCTTGTAGCGGTACTGTGCGTATCGTTCACAGCGGCACAGGCAGCGGAAGTACGCCTCACTGACGGGCAACTCATCGTCGCAGGCATCGACGACAGCATTGGACTTGGTGCTTTTGACGTTGTTCTCTCGTACGGGCCTGATGTCTCTGTCACCTCGGTCGAACCTCTCTCAGGTTTTCTGGTGGCAGAGAACATACGGAACGACGAGGGGATGACCATAATTGCCGGGATATCGGCTGAAGGGCTGACTGGGGACATCCCTGTCGCGTCCATGAAGGTTGAGGGGACCGGTTCCATCACGATCAGTGTCAGGGATCTGGGAAATACCCGTGGTGACCCCATTCCCTTCACCAATCTGGAATTTAGCGGGACAATCCCCACGCCAGGGTCTTCCACATCAGGGAACACGCTAGGCAGCGGGAGCGTCACGCCTGCGTCGACTCAGGTCTCTCTGCCGACGAAAACCGCCGTACCTGCAGGGACGCCGCAGTTGACGGAGACTGGGACAACACCGGCCCTGACGACCGAAACAACAACCATGGCAACGCAGGTACCCCCGGTGGAGTCACAGGGAGCGCCTGAAAGAGGAGTAGAGACAGAGAGCACGCCGAAGGCAGTATTACCTGCCCTGCTTGCACTCTCTGCAGTCTTTATCGTAATGGTATTAAAAAGAAAGGGTTAATTGTATTGGAGATGAGAGGGTAAATCATGGAATTGTCGAGACTTATAACGGCTGGTGTAATACTGCCGTTTTTACTTGCGCTCTGTGTCGTTACGACAGGTGCTGCTGCAAGTGGCGGCACACTTGTTGCAACCGATGCACTGGGAGTCAAAGGGGGAGAGAACGCTCATGTGTTCATCTTCCTCAATGGCTCGTACGATCCGGCGGTGAAAGCCCTGCAGCTAAAAGTTCACTACGATGAATCCGTTGCAGAAGTTACCAACTTTAGTCTGAATGAGGATCTGTCTAACGTCTTCGGAACAGATGAGTTGAATAATCCGAGAAGCGGATTTAAGTTGGCACTCGCAAGTGGTAAGAGGATACCAACCGGAACCTGGCTATGGGATATCACCTTTACGGTTAAGCCAGAGAAGAACGATGGGAGTAGGATGGAGGTTGGTCTCGAGTTGGAGAAGATTGGGGTTAGTGATGATATCAGCTACATGAGTTATACAACCGTCCAGAACGGCACCTTCACCACCGAGGATAAAGTGCTCCCGGTAATCACGCTCGACACGAAGGGACGCGTCCCGTCGACGTTCGACGTTGCCGGGACGATCCATGAGGCTGGTGAGATAAAATCCGCTCAGGCCACCCTGAAGAATTCGACCCATGCAGCGGTCGTGTATGATCTCCTTCCGCTCGGTGGATCGGCCCCTGACTACACCTTCAATAGGCAGGTCACCTGGCCGGTTGAGAATGACGTCACGCTGACCGTCACGGCCATCGATGCCGCCGGGAACGAAGGGAAGAATACCACAACACCCATCAGCGTCGTTGCTGCTGGATTCTCGGACCCGATCCCTGCACCAGAGAGCTACATCAATGAAATCCCGGAGTCTGCCTCGGTACTCATCACCGAGATGCTGGGACCGGTCACCATGTGTCTCGGTAATGCGACATATGAGAAGGATCTAGGTGCCACCATCGAAGGTAGCTGCGCAAAAGGAACCCTGCCCCGTGACCTCGCCGATGGCGAGTACTGGGTGGAGGTCAGCGGAACCGATAACTACGGAAACTCGCAATCCCTGAACTGGACCTTCACGCTCGATACCAAGGCGCCGAAGATTGACACCTTCACCATCACCGACAGCGACGGTGACGGTGATGGCTACATCGAGGCCGGCGAGACCCTCACCCTGAACTGGGCTGTCTCCGATTCCGACCCAAGCTTTGCCCGTGTCGCCCTCGTGGACGCGGCAACCGGGAAAGAACTTTGGCAGGACATCAGGACCACCGGAACCGCCACAACAACAATCAACGTCGGAAACCGCGACCTCGAGTTCCGTGCCTACGACAAGGCCGGTAACTACGCCAAGCGCGCGTTCCACCTCTACAACAACTACATGATCTGGGTGAACTCGACGAAGATGGGCAAGGTCTCCGGCATCGACACGACCTACACCGCAGCAAAAGACCTCAGCCGGACCGGCGTGAGTTCCATCACCCTCCATAACGGGCGCGACGTACCCTTCCCCACCCTGGATCAGCTGCAGAAGTACGTTACAAACGTCGGTCAGGTCACCAACGATACTTACGTGACCGTGGACAAAAATGCAAACATAACCGTTAGTGGGAGCGACACCTACCGTAACGCCTGGGTCTACGAACCCGGCACGGTCCTCGACTTCACGGTGAAGGTTCCAAACACACAGAAAGCCGTCCTCGTGCTCGCTGAGGCGAATGAGTCCTACATCGCTGACCTGATAAAAGGCGGAAAGGGCAGCATGAGATCGGTCGACTACATGGAACTCGTGAAGAAGACCGCATACATCTTCATTGACGGTGGCTGGACAGAGGTCACAATCGATGATAAAGGTAAAGTCAATCAGGGCAACTCCTCTGGAGAGAACATCACGGTCCCCGCTTATGACACTTCCGTCACCGGGGTCCTTGGTCATCATAAGAACCAGGTGGACCTGGGCGGCAATGGGTACCAATTGGGTGCGCAGGGCCTGAAAGAAATCAAGCTCCCACCCGGTGACTACGCGCTCGCCGCAATCACCGTGGACGATGACCGGATCGGCCTCCTTGCCGCAATGCCGGTTGTGGTCCTTGAGGACTCCAACCAGGGTTCGATCTCTGCCACGAGCGTGAAGCTGAACGAAACCTTCACCGCAAAGTTTGACACACCCTGTGAACGCCTTGGCGTGGTCCTGCTCCGCAACAATGTTGCTTACAAGGGCACCGCGTTCATCGATGCAGCGACGCTCGGTAAAGACACCCTCCGCCTGAACATCACCCATAGCGGCATCCCCGCAACCCAGAAACTCATCGGCAATATCTACGTCAGCCCGAACAGCGGGAAGTACGTGGTGGCAAATACGAATCAGGCTACGGTCTCGACAACCGGGCTTGACGCCGGAACCTACCAGGTCTACCTGGCAGGGCAGAGTGCGAGGGGAACGATGCAGGCCTACGGCGTGCACACGCTCGAGATCACCCCCGCCGTGACGCCCACGCCCACACCCTACTACCACCGCGGCAGTGGCGGCGGCAGCGGCAGCACCACCGCCTCCTACACCGGGACCGGTACCTTGCTGACCGGCAGCTCGGGCACCGTCCTCAAGTCCATCATCGTGAACGCCAATGACAACATCGGAGGCCTGCTCGTCCCGATCGGCGTGAAGGCGCTCGATGCCGACGGCAAACCGCTTGGCGAGATCTCCCTCAGTCCCCTCGCCGGCGACGCGGTCCCGGCCATCCCGTCCGGATCGGTCTTCCGGTTCGCCGGCTACGCCTACGAGGCCGGCCCCGACGGCGCCACCTTCAGCCCGGGCATCACGCTCTCGCTCAATATCCCCGAGGACGTCTGGAAGACTCTCGACCCCAACAGCAACAAGCTCACGATGAAGTGGTACAACAAGGAGACCGGCCTCTGGGAGGACGTTCAGACGACCGTCATCCCGGGCACGAGGACCGTCGAGATCCGGATAACCCACTTCAGCATCTACGCGCTCTTCACCGAGCCTGTAACAACGGTCACCCCGATCGAGACGGCGACCACGACGACCACGACAACGCCCACGACACCGTCCGGGGATCAGCCCGCTGAAGGGCTGCCCATGATGATGATCATCGCGATCTTCGCTGTGCTCGTCATCGTCATAGCGGCCGGATACTTCTTCATGATGCGGAAGTAATCTCCCAACTCTTTTTTTATCGGGTCGCAGCGGCCGCAAGGGCGAAGTAGACGGCTACAAGCCCCTGGAAGATAAAGTAGCCCAGGATATTCGCGGTAGCGTAGCGGAGGGCCGGCGCCCGATCCGGGGAGCGGTTCAGGAACCCCCAGAGCGCTATACCGAGCGGGATACACGAGAACAGCGCCACCGGCCGGAAGTCCACGGGGGCAAAGACGCCGGTGACCGCAAAGAGAAGGAGTGTCGCGGTCGCAAGCGCCGCCGCGAGGGCGATGAGCGAGAACCCATAAACGCGCCCCCTCCGCACGATGAGGGTCCGCTTCCCACCCGCGATATCGCCCTCCCTATCCGGGATCTCGACGCTCACGATGAAGACGAGCCCATAGAGGAAGAGCGGGAGAGAGAACGCGAAGAAGGCGGCGTCAAGCCTCCCCATCGCGACGAAGTAGCCCGCCCCCGGCATCAGGAGGCCGAAGGTGATCATGTTCGTGACCTCCCCGAGGTTCCGGTAGGCGAGCCGGAGCGGCGGCGCCGTGTAGAACCAGCCGAGGAGGTTGCCGCCGACGGCGAAGGCGAGGAAGACGGCCGGGTAGGCGTAGATGACCACGAAGGCGTAGCCGGCGAGGATTGAGACCGCCATCAGGACGACGGCCGCCCAGAACGCGGCGGGCTTGAGGTCCGGGTTGGTGGCGAGGACGCCGCTCCCCCCGGATATCGCCGTCGTCTCGACGAACCGGTCGGCGTCGGCGTCGAAGTAGTCGTTGCTGTAGTGGACCGAGAGGTGCGCCGCCGCCATGGCCGCGTAGCCGAGGAAGAACTGCGCCGGGGTGAACCGTGCCCCGAGGAGGAACGCAAGCAGCGCCCCGGCGGTGAACGGGATGAAACCCGAGAGGAGGAGGCGGAACCTCCCGAGTCTTATGAACGCACCGAGAGCATGGGTACCCATGAGAGAGTCTCCTGCTCCCGGAGGGGTGGATCCGGTATATATTCCTATCCAGTTGCTCCACCCGGCCCGCATCCGAGGAGCGACACCGCACCCCCGAGCGCATCGGTGCCCCCCTCGATGTAGATGAGGCCGAGGACAGCCCGGGAGAGGGTCTCCTTCTCCCGAAGGAGGGGCTCGCCGGCCGGGCGGTGACGGCACGCGAGGCCGAGACGACTCTCATGGAGGCCCCACCGGTCAGAGAGCGCCGCGAGGTCGATCACCTCTCCATGCGGACCGGAGAGGACCTTCAACCGCAGGGTGACGTCGCCGATGAGAGCGAGGGCCCGGGAGTCGTTCGGGAACCTCCCGAGCATACCGAGGTCTTTCGCCGGGACCGGGAGCGATTCTTCCGGGAACCCGGCAAGAATATCCAGAAAGAGCCGTTTCGTGGAGGTGTCCATAAGGATCCGGAGGAGCCCGTCCGGCCCCTGGAAGGTATGCCCGGTATCCCGCTCGATGCGGGGGAGGGTCTCGCGCACCACCCGGCCGACCTGCGAGATCAGGTCTTCAATCTCCCTGCTCCACCCTCGTATCCGCCGGAGCCTCCTCGTCCTCCGGGGCGACCGCCGGTGGGCGGGGAGGCACTCCGCCCGGTACTCGCGGATGAGGCCCTCCTGTATCGCCGTGAGGGTCTCTTCTAGCGGGCAGGCGGGCGGGCCGTAGTCGTATGCCATACAGTCTATGGTGGGGCAAAATAACGCTTTTAACTTTCCCCTGAAATCAATGGCTTCTCCAGGACCCCCGCACCCGATCCGGCCGGCGGGTCATACGAGAACCAGAACGAGCGCTATGGCAAGCCCGATGTGCAGGCAGAGGAAGAGGGGGACGAGCCGGAACTTCGCCTTCTGCGTCTTGTGCCGGAAGGCGCGCATCGCAGCCAGCGCCCCGAACGGCCCGAAGAGCGCGAGGACGAGGAGCCGCTGCTCTGGGGTCCTCCATGCCGTCCGTTCCGCCGACCGTTTGTCGCGGAAGAAGGCAGAGAACGAGAGGATGTTTGCGAGGAGGTAGACCGCAGCCGCGGCCGGCAGGAGGGGCATGCCGCCTACCCCTCTCGCCCGGATATCCCGGGACCCGTGCGCCACACCCCGGGTTTGGGCACGCCTGTTCTGTTGAGGTTCTGCACACTGTACCCGTTCTCTCCCGGACCAAAAGAGGTTGCCGTTGGACTGCCCGCCCCGATCTTCCGGAAAAGAGCGGCAGGGGAACCATCCCACTCACCTGGTGCCGCTCGCCGGACAGAGCGCCGTCAGGTTCAGCAGGGTGGCGTTCTCCGCTGTGGCGTTGAAGGGCACGATCACGATCTCACCCCCCACCCTCTGCTCGACGTCGGGGATGGGGTACTCGAAGACACCCTCCTTCCCGGCGTCGTGGTGCAGGACCGCAAAGAGGGTATCGGTGGCGACGAACGTGTGGATGGTCACTGTGACATCCGTGTTCACCCCGGACTCTACCGGCGCATACCCGATGACCCCTCCGGGATGCCCGAAGAGATTGTTGTGGATGACGAGCCACCCGGTGCCGTTGCTCACAGCCTCATCGACCGTGACGTTCCCGACGACCCCGTCGCCCGCGACCATCTGGTCCGTCACCGTGATCGAGGCGTTAGCGGTCTCGTTCGTCCCCCCTTCGGCCTGGGCGGAGACAAGCCCGATGCAGCAGGCCGCGAGGACCGCCGTAATAACCAGCCAGTATTTCTTCATACCGTTGACCTCCCCCGGGGGGGTGGGGAGGGGTCCCTGGGACACATAAGGAGTCCGGGTGAAACCCGATCGCCCGAGACCTTACAGCGGTTTTTTGAGCACGGCCGTATAACCCGTCACATACCACCATGAGAGAGACCCTTGCCGCGCTCGCCGACCTGACCCGCGCCCACTTCTTCTTCGTCTGGCCCCTCCTCTTCTGCTCGGGGCTCGCCCTCGCGTTTGAGAACTACGGCGGGTTCTCGTGGGAACTCATCGGTCGGGCCGCGCTCATCGGCCTCCTCGGGTTCGAGGCCGGGCTCGTCTTAAACGACTACGTCGACCGGGAGTATGACCGGCGGGACATCAACGGGTCGCTCACCCGCTACTGGCGGCCGGTTGCGGGGCGGCCGATACCGGAGGGGAGGATCTCTCCCCGGGCGGCCTTCGCGGTCTTCATCGCCCTCGCCGGGTCCGCGGCCGCGCTCGCCGCGACCCTCCCCGCCCCCCACAACCTCTACGTCCTCGGCATCATGGGCTACTCATACCTGGTCGAGTACTTCTACCAGACGAAGAAGCGACGCCAGACCCTCCCGCTCGCCCAGGTGATTGGGCGGACGGATTTCGCCCTCTTCCCCGTCGCCGGCTACCTCGTCCACGGCAGCCCCGACGCGACCGCCCTCCTCTTCTTCCTCTTCTTCTACCCCTGGACGCTCGCGCATCTCGCGGCAAACGACATAGCCGATATCGCAAACGACCGCGCCCGGGGAATGGCGACGGTCCCGGTCCTCTACGGAATGGAGGGGGCGGCCGCCTGGACCCTCGGCTTCTCGGCCGTCCACGCCGTGACGGCGTTCGTCTTCGCCCTCACCCTCGGCCCCGTCGCCATAGCCGGGTTCGCCGTGGGACTCATCCTCCTCGGGCTGGCAAACTACATCATCCTCCGGGGGAAGAGCCCGGGTGCCGCGATGCGGGCGCTCCCGCTCATCCATGCGACCGTGGTCGTCTACGCCGTAGCGATCATAGCGGCCGCCGCCCTCTAAAGGAAGGGGATCAATCCCCCTCTACTGCACGACGAACGCCCCGTTCATCGAGGGATGGACGTCGCACCGGAAGAAGTAGGTCCCGGGGGTCTCGGGCGCCGTGAAGGTGTAAGTCGCCCGTTCCGGGCCGGTGATGATATCGCCCACGAAGATCTCTTTCGCCGCGGAGGAGTCCGTGTAGACCGCGACATTGTGCGGGATGCCGTCATCCCGGTTGTCGAAGTTCATGGTCACCTCCGCACCCGCCGGAACGGTGATCGTGCTCGTGTCGAAGGCCATGTTCTCGGCCGCGATCTCGACGGTCACGCTCCGGCCAGCGGCGGCGTGGGGCGGTGGAGCCGTGGTCACCTTCGGGCTCACGTCTGCACCCCCGCGGTGGCGTTCACCAGGGAGGATGCCATGGTTACGGTTGCTTGCGCCATGAGCCCCACCCGGGGCCCAGGGTATATAATGGTTACCCGGCCGGAGAGCCGTCAACCCCCGGTTGGCCGCTCGTAGACCTGGACACCGCCTTCGTCGTAGACCAGGAGAAGACCCTGGTCCGGCAGCCGGACGTCATAGCGCTCACGCTCGGGCTTGCCGACGTAGAGGAGAGTCGCGTTATACTTCGCCATGAGCGCGATGGTTTCATTCGGACGCTCATAGATCGCCCGGATATCCGCCGGGCGGGCGGTATACCACGCGCCGTTTCCCCGCCACGTCAGTTCGTGGCTGATCTGCCCGAGGATTGTGGGGATGCCGGTGAACGTCGATACCCGTGAATAGTAGCCGTAATCGCCGTTCTCCGCTTCCACGATCCGGTGGTCGCCCCCAAGCGTCCGGAGGTAGTCGATCGCTGCGGCCTCCCCCGGTCGCGAGGCGTCGAGATAGGCGAGGCCGTCCAGGGTGTTGTAGCCCGCCTCCGGGTAATCGATGCCGAGGAGGCCCCGGCCGATGTCGATGTTGAGGGCGAACGGGGCGGCGAGGAGAGCGGCCACCGCGACGACCGCGGCTCCCCGCCGGAGAGTCGCCGGGAGGACCGGGCGCCGGGCGGCAAACCACCCCCCGGCGAGGAGGAGGGAGCCGGTGCCGAGGAGGACCCAGGCGTCGAAGTAGAACTTGAAGATGGTGTTGAACCGGCTGTAATCTCCCCCGAGCATCTCCCGGAGGTAGAAGAGGTCGCAGAAGGCGAGCACCGCGAGCCCGGCGACGCAGAGGAGGTCCGGGAACGAGTGATTCCTCCGGAGGAGATACACGAGCGGCACCGCGACGACCCCGAGGACGACGTAGCCGGTGGCGAGGAACGGGAGGGCAACGGCGAGATAAACCGGCGATTTTCGGATATCCCGGGCGACGGCAGCGTAGACGACCGCGAGGAACCCGCCCCAGATCGCGAGGAACACGAGGGGGTCGGTGGGGGGAAACCCCCAGCCGATCCCGCCCACGCCCGCAGGTTGGAGGAGGAGGTAGTAGGGGAGGTAGATGAGGAAGGCGACTGCGGGGACCGCCACGACGGCCGTCCGGGAAACGCTCTCCCGCTCCCGGGCCCACAGGAGGATGAGGAAGACGGCGACGACCGGCCCGTAGACAAGAGCGTCCCAGGAACTCAAGGGCGGCATCGATCCGATGGAGAGGCCGATCAGGAGGGCAAGCCCCCGCCGCCCCCGGGCATCAAGCCCGCCCCACCGCAACCACGCAAACCCGAGGAGGAAGATGAGGAGGAACTGGTTGAACGCGGCCATCTCGAAGGCATGGGCGTTCCCGAGGAAGAGGGAGAAGACCGGGAACTCGAACCGGGCGCCGGGGATGATCCAGTTGGTCTCCTGGAATGCCCCATAGAGATTCCAGCCGGTGGCGAGAAACCAGGGGACCGACGGCGGGACGAGGAGGAGGACCGCGAGCACCACCCACCGCAGCCGTCGCAGGAGCAGGCTTCCTAGAGCGTAGAGCATCACGAACGAAGTCCCGTAGACTGTGGCCGGGATCAGGTTGAACGCCACCTCCGACGGGACGCCGGTGACGATCCCGAGGCAGCCCATCAGCCAGTGGCCGAGGTAGTAGTAGACGGTAAGGTGCCCGCCCGCGAACCAGGGGTCGAGCGGCGGGACCACGGGCTCCCGCATGACGCTCGCGAGGAAGGCGTGGTTCATGTACTGCTCGCTGAAGTAGCCTATGACCGGGTCCGTGAACCGGACGGAGAGCGCGAATAAAAACCCAATCAGGAAGATCGCGTCCCAGGCGAGCAAGCCCCGGAGTTCCCGTGCCCGGTATTCGCCCCGCCGGAGGCCCCACGCTCCGAGGGCGACAAAGAGGAGAAGGGCGAGGGCGACCGGGATACGGAGGAGGCCGCAGTACCACGTTGCGAGGGCGAAGAGGAGGAGGGAGACCGGGTAGGCCGCAGGGTAGGCGTAGTCCCCGAGCGCGGGGCGGAGGCGTGGCCAGAGGGCCAGCTGGAGGCCTTTCAGGAGACCGGCCCAGAAGAGGAGATAGGATGCCTGCAGGATGAGGTCCACACCCAGATATCGAGGGGAGGGTATATGCGGTTTGTGATCTCTCCCAGGCCCCGGTCGGCGGGTGGTTTAACACCGATTCTTGCCATATTCTAAGGCAGGAACCACATGACCGACGGCAAGAAGAGCAAAAAACAGGGGGTCATCCGCCTCCGGGAGAAGGGAAAGGTCGCCATGCGGGGGAGGATACCCGCCGGCGTGATGACCGCATCGCAGATGGCGGCGGTGGCCCGGATTGCAGAGGAGTTCGGGAACGGAGAGGTCGCCATGACGGCCCGGCTCAACGTGGAGATCCCCTTCGTCGACCGCAGGGACGCTGAGGAAGTCGCGGAAAGGCTCCGGGAGGCGGGGATCGAGCCCGGGAGCACCGGGGCCACGCTCCGGTCGGTCGTGGCCTGCAAGGGCACGGTCTGCAGGCACGGGTGCTGCGACACGCAGGGGCTCGCCCGGGCCATCGAGGAGCGGCACGGCGGATGCGTTCTCCCGAGGAAACTCAAGATCTCGATCGCGGGATGCCCGAACAACTGCGCAAGGGTCCAGGCGAACGACATCGGGATCATGGGAAGGAGGTTCCCCGCGTTCGGGGCCGGAGAATGCAACACCTGCGGCGCGTGCGAGAAGGTCTGCCGGGAGGGTGCGGCCCGGGTTACCGACGGCGAGGTCTTCTTCTCTGAAGAAGACTGTGTCGGCTGCGGCGACTGTATTGCGGTCTGTCCCACGGAGGCGATCGGCGTCGCGGCGGAGGGGCTGCGCTTCTCCGTCGGCGGGAGGTCGGGCCGGGTCGTCCGGGCCGGCGTCGAGGCCGAAGAGATGGTCCCGGTGGAGGCGGCCCTCGAGATCGTCGGGAGGCTGCTCGACTACTTCCGGGAGAACGCACAGCCGGGCGAGAGGCTCGGGGAGTTGATGGACCGGGTGGGGGTGGAGGAGGTCTTTGCGGCCGCCGGGATGAGGCCGCGAGATACCGGGTGAAGACCTATCATTGCACCTGTAACTCCACTCTTTTCTCTTCATGAAGCCCTCTCTCGTAACTATCACAGTTCCCGCATTCAGCGATAACCTTCCACGTCTCCCGGATCCCCTCCTCCAGCCGTGTAATCCGGGCGGTCCCGCCGAGGCTCTCCTCGACCTCGAAGAATTCCCGTGCTTTCTGCTCGTTGAACGGCCCGTAGCGCTTGATCTCGTCGTGGTCGCCGAGGACCTCGACCCTGTACTTCAGCCGGGAGATGTTCATCATCATTCACCGGTCCAGAGAATCGCCTGCAGATCCATAAACCTTGGGGGATCCCTCACAGACACAGCGTGGGGAAACCAATAAACAATTCTTCCACCCACATACCATTCAAAGGAGGCGTTTGGAAGTGCCGCGAAGGCCCGAGGATATCCCCCCGCACTGGACCGTGCGGTCAATCATTGACGCTTTGAGGAAGGCAAAGCCCTACCTTGAGCAAAGGTATCATGTCCGCGAGATCGGCATCTTTGGTTCCTATGCGCGAAACGAGCAGGGTCCGGAGAGTGATCTGGACATCCTGGTCGACCTCGACAGACCCCTCGGGTGGGATGTCGTGGACCTCAAAGAGGACCTGGAAAGGATGCTCGGCGTCTCCGTGGACCTCGCCCTGAAGGGAGGGGTCGCCCGGCGACCGGGGCTTTTCCGTGCCATCGAGGAGGACGCGGTGTATGTCTAAGCGCGATGAAACCCTCCTCTTTGAAGATATTCTGGAGGCCATCGGCCGCATCAGGGAATATACCAGAGGATACTCAAAGGAGGACTTCTTCCGGGACCAAAAGACCATCGATGCGGTGATACGTAACCTTGAGATCATCGGGGAGGCATGCGGACAGGTTCCCGGGCCGGTTCGGGAGAGGTACCCCGGAATCCCCTGGAGGAAAATTGTGGGGGTCAGAAATATTGTCATTCACCACTATTTCGGTGTCGACCTCGAGACGGTCTGGTTCATCATCACCCGGCAGCTTCCCGACCTCCAGTCCAGTCTTCGCGCAACCCTCGCGGGCAGAGAAACAGAAGGTTAACTCCGGTCGCAAGCGGCAGGCAACGCTAATGGCCACCGCGCTTCCGGGGCCTGCCTCCACCGGCCCCGGCATTCAACGTGGAACTCGTTATCCGGCTGTAGTATGAGATCCGGGGATGTTCCCCTCACCTCTCCTCCCTGAGCCGCTTCATCAGGGCGACCGCACAGAAGTCCCCGCACATCGTGCACGGCCCTGGTTCAGGGGCGAGAGCCCGTGCAGTCTCCGGATCGATGGCATGGGCGACCTGCCCGTCCCAGTCGAGGCGCGAGCGGAACCGGGCGAGGGCGAGGTCCTCGTCGTCCATGCCGTACTTGATCGAGTCGCCGATGTGGGCCGCGATCTTAAACGCGATGAGCCCCTCCCTGACCTGGTCGGGGGTCGGGAGACCGAGGTGTTCGGCCGGGGTGAGGTAGCAGAGGTAATCGGCGCCTGCGCCGCTTGCGATGCTTGCGCCGACGCACCCGGCGATGTGGTCGTAGCCGACGGCGGTGTCGGTGGGGAGGGGGCCGGCGACAAAGAGCGGCGCGGGGGAGTGCTCCCGGTAACGCCGGAGGTAGACGGGGATCCGGTCGGCCCTGACATGGCCGCCGAGCCCCTCGACGATCGTCTGGACACCGTGTTCATGGGCGTAGGCGGCAAGCCGTGCGTTCCAGCGCATCTCGCCCTTCTGGGCCTCGTCCATCTCGTCGTGGATACACCCGCTCCGCATCGTGTTGCCCAGGGAGAGGACGATATCGTGCTCCCGGAGGATGGCGAGGATCTCATCGAAGTGTTCGACGAAGGGGTTCTCGGCGTCGTGGGTGAGCATGTAGGCAGCGGTGATCGACCCTCCCTTCGAGACAACGCCCATAATCCGCTCCCCGTCCCAGGCGGCGTCGATCATCTCCCTGCTGACGGCGTGGAGGACGAACGAGGAGACCCCCTCCTCTGCCTGACGCCGTACGGTGGCAAGGATATCCGCTGCGGTCATGCTCTCGACGCCGATCTCGGCGGCGGCCTGGTAGACCGGCACCGTGGTGATCGGGAGGGTGGTGGCGGCAGAGATCGCCCGCCGGATCGCCGTGATATCGCCCCCGGTGGAGAGGTCGGTGATGGTGTCCGCGCCGTGCAGCCCGGCGATCCGGGCCTTCTCGACCTCCTCAGCGGGGCGAACCCGGGAGGTCGAGGTCCCGAGGTTGACGTTGACCTTTGTCCGCAGCCCGCGGCCGATGCCGACCGAGCATGATCCTCGTGTCATAATAACGGCTTCGCCGGCGGCGACGGAGTAGCGGAGGTCTTCGGCCTCGATCCCTTCGGCCGCTGCGACCGCTTCCATCCGGGGGGTGATGGTCCCCTCCCGGGCCTCTTCGATCTGGGTCTTCATCTCCCCATATGTTGGGTTCCAGACCCGAAAAAGCCCGCGATGATTGTATCGCCAAAAAGAAGAGGGGGCCATGGAGGGGCGACTGCAGAATCCCCGTGTACCTCTTTCACCCTGCGTTTGATAGCCCCGCAGAGCCCTCCACGGACCTGTGAAGTACCTTATATACTATACACTCATAACTCTACAGGCAGTGTTCTATCTGCATGAGCAATCCAATGGATTATAACAGAGGCAACAGAAATTTCGGTGGACCGAGGAACTTCGGCGGCCCCCGTGAAATGACGAAGACCGTTTGTTCAGACTGTGGGAAAGAGTGCGAAGTCCCCTTCAAGCCGACCGAGGGCAGACCTGTGTATTGCCAGGACTGCCTCCCGAAGCACAGAAAACCCCGGTTCTAAACCAATACATTTTTCTTTTTCGCGAAACGTTAGCAAGTGAATCTCCGGCTGAGACCGGAGAGTCACGACACCCTTCTACCGCACATCCGGTAACGCTCCGTCTTCACAGATCAGTGGTGCAGAGAAGAGCCCGGGGCATCGGAATCACCCCGGGTGGCGGGCTCACCGGAGCCCGAGTTCGGCGAAGAGGGTATCCCGGAGCGTCCGGAGAGCCCCGGCCGCCGGGGAGTCGCGCCGGGTCACGGGACGGCCGTTCCGGACCGCTTCGATAACCCCGGGATCGAATGGAATCTTCCCGACCACGGTGAGGCCCTCTTTCCCGCAGTAGTCCTCGATCCGTTCACAGATATCCTCCGCGAGGTCGAAACGGTTGATCGCGACGAAGATCCGGACGCCGAACCGGCGGCAGACCGTCACCAATCTTCCGAGATCGTGGAGCGCCGAGACCCCCGGCTCAGTCACGATGAGGACCGCGTCCATACCGCTGACCGTCGCGATCAGCGGGCACCCGATCCCCGGCGGACCGTCGGCGAGCAGCAGATCCGCGTCGCCCGCAAGGTTCATGGCCCGCTTCTTCACCTCGGTGACGAGCAGCCCCGAGTTCCCCGAGCCCGGGAAGAGCCGGGCGTGGGCGAGGTTCCCGCGGCCGGTTGCCGATGTGGAGATTTCGCCGCAGACACGCGGTTCCAGCCGGACCGCCCCCATCGGGCAGACGTAGGCACAGACACCGCAGTCCTCACAGTGCAGGAGATCCACCGTCCAGGCATCGTCCCGGCGCACGATTGCCCCGAACCGGCAGTGGTCCGCACAGATCCCGCAGTCGCGGCACCGTTCTGGATCGATCCGGGCCGCCTCAAGCCCCCGGAACTCCTCCGTGGTGAGCCGCCGGGGCTTGAAGAGGAGTTCCAGGTTCGCGGCGTCCACGTCGCAGTCGACAAGGACCTGCGGCACAGCGCTGATATCGGCAAGCGCCGCCGCCATCATCGTCTTTCCCGTGCCGCCCTTGCCGCTCACGACCGCGAGCCGGATCACGCCCTCACCCCCGGGAGGTCCAGAACCGCACGAAAGAGACCGGCGAACCGCTCCTCCCACCCGGGGAGGTCGCGGCATACGAGCCCGCCCCGGTTCTGGACGGCGGCGATCTCCCGGGAGAACGGTATGGTCATGAGGATGGGAAGCCCATGCTCCCGGCAGAACCCGATCGTCGCCGCGTCCTCTCCGTCGCTCCGGTTGATCACGACGCCGGCACTGATGCCGACCCTCTCCGCCACCTCGGCCGCGAGGCGGAGATCGTGCAGCCCGAACGGCGTCGACTCCGTGACCAGAACGCAGGCATCGCTCCCCTCGAGGGTCTCGATCACCGGGCAGGCGATCCCCGGGGAGGCATCGTAGAGGATGAGGGGGTGCCCTTCCGCGAGCGCCTTCGCCACCTTGATGACCGCCGGGGCCTGCACCTCCCCCTCGTTCAGGACCCCGCTGATCAGCGTGAGGCGGGACAGCGGACGGGAGCAGGCGACCCGGCCGATGGTCCGCGGGACTTCCCGGACAGCCCCCTGCGGGCAGACGAGGACGCAGCCCCCGCAGGAGTGGCAGAGGTGCGGGAAGACAAGGACACTGTCCTTCAGCACCGCAAGCGCCCCGAAACGGCAGAACTTCCCGCACTCCCCGCAGAGGGTGCAGCGCTCGGCGTCGATCTCCGGGACCAGGTTTGTCACCGGCACGTCCGTCGCCGGGGCCGGGAAGAAGAGGTGGAGATTCGGCTCCTCGACGTCGCAGTCAACGAGTGCCACCTCGCGGGAGCGGGAGAGCGTGCAGGCGAGGTTCGCCGCCACCGTGCTCTTCCCGGTGCCGCCTTTGCCGCTGGCAATTGCGATCTTCATAACGGCTGCAGGTCCCCGGCGGTATATTCCGCGAGGGCGTCGGCCGCGCTGCCGCTCCCGCGGTAGGCGTAAGCCTTGATCCCGCCCGCCTCAATTGCCCGGGCGGCGTTCCCGCCGACCTGACCGGTGACGAGCACGGTCGCGCCACGCTCCGCGAGCACCTGGACCGCCCGGGGCCCGACCCCGCCGGCAGCGTCAATGAGGGGGTTTGCAACCGATTCAGACTTTCCTGTCTCCGTATCGACGAAGACAAAGTAAGGTGCCCGGCCGAACCGCTGCTCGACCGGGGCGTCCGTGCCTGCTGCACGTGCTGTGATGCATACAATCATACTACTACCTCATGGGAATTATTACCCATATGAGCATAATACTATGGATGATGCCACTCCCGCGTCAGTGGCTCCCGCCGCACTCGCCGCCATCTTCGTGATGGCAGGAACTCTCTCCCGGCGAGAGGCGGCCGGCGATGTAGTCCTGCGCGATATAATCCACGTTCCCGCTGATGCCGAGGAGCACCTCGATGCCGTTCCCGTGGAAGAGGTCGATGGCCCGGGGCCCCATCCCGCCGGCAATGATCAGGTTGACCCCGTGCTCCGCGAGGAAGACCGGGAGCCGCCCGGGTTCGTGGCCGGGGTTCGGGAGGTCGTCCTTCCGGTAGATAATCGACTCCTCCACGTCAAATATAGCATACCCTTCACAGTGCCCAAAGTGCCCGGACACCTGGTTTCCGTCCTGCGCAATCGCAATCCTCATGGTCTCACCGATCCTTGCGGTCCCATGTGGAACCGCGTATAAACATACTACACATAAGCGCGAAAGGAAGTAAAACCGCCTATCGTACCATCCGGTCCGGGGCCGGGGAATCTTTTTAAAGGTCGCAGGCATCCTGCGACCAGGAACTGTGGTGAGACTGATGGTTCAGCCTTTGGATATCGGAGAGTACCGGAACATATACGAGCCGGGAAAGGTAGAGTGCGCCAGCACCGAAGAGATGCGGCCGCTCGAGGAGATCATCGGCCAGGAACGGGCGCTCCGGGCGTTGCGGTTCGGCCTTGAGATCCGGGAGCCCGGGTTCAACGTCTACACCGCGGGCGCTCAAGGAACCGGGCGGATGACCGCCGTCCGGAGCTTCCTCGACGAGCTCGCGAAGGCCAAGCCCCGGGCAAGCGACTGGGTCTACGTCCACAACTTCGAGAACCAGTACGAACCCAACGCCATCGCCCTCCCGGGGGGGAGGGGGCCCGGGTTCAGGGAGGATATGAAACGGTTCATCGAGGAGGCCCGCCGGGCGCTTCCCCGGGCATTCGAGAGCGAGGAGTATGCCAAACGCCGGGACGAGACCCTCCAGTCGCTCCAGGGAAAGAGAACCGAACTCATAGCCCGGATCAACCAGCGCGCCCAGGAGGCGGGGTTCACCATCCAGATGAGCCCCATCGGCCTCCTGACCATCCCGATCATCAACGGGAAGCCGGTCCCCGAGGAGGAGTTCATCACCCTCCCCGATGAGGTGCGGGCGGAGGTCCAGCGGCGGCGCGACGCCCTCAACGCCGAACTCCGGAGCACCCTCCGGCAGGTGCAGGAGATCGAGCGGCAGGGGGCTGAGGGGGTCACGAACCTGAACCACGAGATCTCCCTCTACGCGATAGGAAACCTCGTCGCCGAACTCAAGGAGAACTACGCCGACATTCCGGAGGTCCCGGTCTACATCGATGCCGTCCAGAACGACATCCTCGAGAACCTCCAGGCCTTCCTCGGGATCCCCGAGCAGCCGGGCGCCCCGCCCCAGTTCCAGGCCTTCATCCGGGAACTCCCATTCCGGAAGTATGACGTGAACGTCGTCGTCGACAACGCCGATACCGGGGGAGCGCCGGTGATCGTCGAGCAGAACCCCACCTTCCAGAACCTCCTCGGGAAGATCGAGAGGGAGGTCCAGTTCGGCATCTTCACGACTGACTTCACGATGATCCGGCCGGGCTCGCTGCATAAGGCCAACGGCGGCTACATCGTCCTCACCGTCGAGGACCTCCTTCGGAACCCCTTCTCCTGGGACGGGCTCAAGACAGCCTTGAAGACCGGGGAAGCCGTCATCGAGGAGCCGGGAGAACGGATGGGGTTCATCACGGCAAAGACGATCAAGCCCGAGGCTGTCCCCCTCGACATCAAGGTGACCCTCATCGGGACACCGATGCTCTACCAGCTCCTCTACCGGATGGACCCCGACTTCAAGGAGCTCTTCAAGGTCAAGGCCGATTTCGATATCGTCATGGAGAGAAACGACGAGAACGCCGGGAAGTACGCCGACTTCATGTGCAACCTCGTCCGGGAGGAGAAGATCCGGCACCTGGACCGGGAGGCGATCGCCCGGGTGATCGAGTATGGCTCGCGCCTCGCCGAGGACAAGCAGAAACTCTCCACCCGGTTCGCCGCCATCGCAGACCTCATCCGGGAGGCAAACTTCTACGCCGCAGAGGACGGGGCGGAGCAGGTCGAGAAGAAGCATGTCACGAAGGCGATCGAGGAGAAGATCTACCGCTCGAACCTGATCCAGCAGAAGATCGAGGAGTACATCCGGCGGGGGATCTTCCTCATCGAGACCGATGGTGAGAAGGTCGGCCAGGTGAACGGCCTCTCGGTCATCGGCCTCGGGGACTTCGCCTTCGGCCGGCCGTCGAAGGTGACCGCGAGCATCGGGGTCGGCCGCGAAGGGATCATGGATATCGAGCGGGAAGCGGCGCTCGGGGGGCCGATCCACACGAAGGGCGTCCTGATCATCAACGGCTACCTCAACAACAACTACGCGCGGGATAAGCCGCTCGCCCTCTCGGCCAGGCTCGTCTTCGAGCAGAGTTACGAGGGGATCGAGGGCGATTCCGCGTCGAGCACCGAACTCTACGCCCTCCTCTCGGCGCTCTCGGGCCTCCCCCTGAAACAGTATCTCGCCGTCACGGGTTCGGTGAACCAGAAGGGCGAGGTCCAGGCGATCGGGGGCGTGAACGAGAAACTGGAGGGATTCTACGAGGTCTGCAAGGCGAAGGGGCTCAACGGCAACCAGGGAGCCCTGATACCGGCAAGCAACGTCCAGAACCTTATGCTCAAGGAAGAGGTCGTCGAGGCCGCGAAGGCCGGGAAGTTCCGGATCTACCCGGTGCGGACGATCGATGAGGGGATCGAGGTCCTCACGGGCGTCCCGGCGGGCAGGCGGCGGGAGGATGGGACCTACGAGGAGGGGACCGTGAACTATCTCGTGGACCGGCGGCTTGGGGAGATGGCGGAGACGATGCGCGGGTTCCAGCCAATGACGCCGAAGTGACCGGGATGGAGCAGAGACGTTCGGTCTACATGGACCATGCGGCGACGACGCCGGTGCGGCCGGAGGTCGTCGAGGTGATGCTGCCGTACTTCTCGGAGTGGTTCGGGAACCCCTCCTCGCTCTACGCCCTCGCTCGTGAGGCGAAGGAGGCAGTGGAGGAGGCACGGGGACGGGTGGCGGCGGCCATCGGCGCGAGCCCCGAAGAGGTCTACTTCACCTCGGGGGGCACGGAGGCCGACAACTGGGCGGTCAAGGGGGTGGCGGCGGCGAGCAGGAAGAAGGGGGACCATATCATCACCTCCGCGATCGAGCACCACGCCGTCCTCCACCCCTGCCGGGCCCTCGAGAAGCAGGGCTACCGGGTCACCTATCTCCCGGTCGACGAGTTCGGCCGGGTCGAGCCGGGCGACGTCGAGGACGCGATCACCGATGAGACCATCCTCGTCTCGGTGATGGCCGCGAACAACGAGATCGGGTCGATCCAGCCGGTCGCGGAGATCGGCCGCATCGCGCACGACCACAATGTCCCATTCCACACCGACGCTGTCCAGGCGATCGGGGCCTTTTCGGTGGGTGTGGATGCCATGGGGGCCGACCTCCTCGCGCTCTCGGCCCACAAGTTCGGCGGCCCGAAGGGGACGGGGGCGCTCTACGTCCGGCGGGGAACCCGGATCGGGACGTTCATGGACGGCGGGGCGCAGGAGCGGGGACGGCGGGCCGGGACCGAGAACGTGCCCGGCATCGTGGGGCTGGGCAGGGCGATCAACCTTGCGGTTGCTGAGATGCCCCGGAACGCCGCCCGGGTCGCCGCGATGCGGGACCGGTTGATCCGGGGCATCCTGGAGACGATCCCCGACACCCGGTTGAACGGCCACCCGATCGAGCGGCTCCCGAACAATGTCAACGTCGCGTTCCGCTATGTCGAGGGGGAGTCGATCCTCCTCTCGCTCGACGCCCTCGGGATTGCCGCCTCGACAGGGAGCGCCTGCACCTCGGCGTCGCTTGAGCCCTCGCACGTCCTGACCGCCTGCGGCCTCCCGCCCGAGCACGCCCACGGCTCGCTCCGGCTCACCCTCGGGCCGGGGAACACCGACGCCGACGTCGATTACGTCCTCGCGGCCCTCCCCGGCATTATAGCCCGACTGCGGGAGATGTCGCCGCTCCGGGGAGGGGCGTGAGCATGGCGGGCATCTTCAAGGCATACGATATCCGGGGGCGCTACCCGGACGAACTCGACGAGGCGACGGCAGAGAGGATCGGGAACGCGTTCGTCCGGCTCCTCGGGGCGGAGCGGATCGTCGTCGGGCGGGACATGCGCCTCTCTGCGGCGTCGCTCGCAGGTGCGTTTGCAGACGGCGCGATAGCGGCCGGGGCGGATGTCGCTGACGCCGGAGAGGTGAGCACGCCGCTCCTCAACTACGCCATCATCGCCGGAGGGTTCGACGGTGGGGCGATGGTGACGGCCTCCCACCTCCCGGAGGATATGAACGGGCTCAAACTTGCCCGCAAGGACGCGGTCCCCCTCTCCGGCGACCGGGGGTTGCCGCTCCTCGAGGCGATGGTCGGGGAGAAGCCGGTAGCCCGCGCCGCCGGGTCCTGCCATAAGGTCGATATGCTCGACGCCTACATCGGGAAGGTGGCTGGGTTCGTCCGGAACCCGAGACCGCTCACGGTTGTCGTGGACGCGGGGAACGGTATGGCCGGGCCGGAGGTGCCCCGGCTCTTTGAGCGGGTTCCGGCATGGCGGCTGGTGCCGATGTATATCGAGCCCGACGGGCGGTTCCCCCACCATCACGCAAACCCGCTCGACCCCGAGACCACCCGGGAACTCCAGGACCGGGTTGTGGCGGAGGGCGCGGATATCGGGGTCGCGTTCGACGGAGATGCCGACCGGTGCGGGCTCATCGACGAGCGGGGCGAGCGGGTCAGGGAGGACCTGGTGACCGGGCTCATCGCGGGGTTTCTGCTCGAAGGGAACCCGGGGGCGACCGTCCTCTACGACCTCCGGTCGAGCCGGGCCGTTCCGCAGGCGATCGCCCGGGGGGGAGGGCGAGGTGTCCGGTCCCGGGTGGGCCACGCCTTCATCAAGGCCCGGATGCGGGAGGAGGATGCGTTATTCGCCGGAGAACTCTCCGGGCACTACTACTACCGGGATATGGGGTTTACGGATAACGGCATCCTCACGATGATCCAGGTCTTAAACCTCATCGCCGCCCGGGGCCGGCCGCTCTCCGAACTCATCCGGCCGCTGGACCACTACCCCACGACCGGGGAGATCAACCTGACGGTGAGCGACCCCGATCTGGTGCTGACGGCGCTCGCGGCGCGCTACCGGGACGCGGAGATCGACCGCCTGGACGGGCTGACAGTGGGCTATCCGGACTGGTGGTTCAACATCCGCCGCTCCCACACCGAGCCGGTGGTGCGGCTGAATCTCGAAGCGGACACGAGGGGCCTCCTGGGTGAGAAGAAGCGGGAGGTCCTCGGGGTCATCCGGGATGCCGACCCGGGCACGAAGGTGGTATAACCCGGCGCAGGGGCCGATCAGCGGCCCGCACAACGTATTTATCGTAAAAGGGAGATATTTATATGCACCGGGGTTCTCAGGGGTTCGGGAAACCGCAGCAATGCTTGCTGATTCCACATCCCTGACACTTCAGCAGTTGTTTTGGGGCCCGTAGCTTAGTCCGGTCAGAGCGCCCGGCTCATAACCGGGCGGTCGTGGGTTCGAATCCCTCCGGGCCCAC
>ENA-UOOI01000511-UOOI01000511.1-fermentation-metagenome-genome-assembly--contig:-NODE-511-length-48987-cov-10.332114_pt1 | contig 48987 bp, 42 predicted proteins | sample MGYA00245779_ERZ724027 | MGnify/ENA primary metagenome ERZ724027 (study PRJEB28704, sample SAMN03018318) | fermentation metagenome | biome: anthropogenic terrestrial biome; feature: soil; material...
GTTATTTTCAAAGATCGAGGCTTCTACCGAACCCGTTGTTATACTTATCACCAATATTGAATTCAGATATATTGTATTTTAGGGCTTTCATCATGTAGAAACGCTCTTGTGATACATTTATATCTTCTATTTTTATTCCCGTTCTTAATTTTACCTGCTCTAAAATATACTGCTTGTTTTCAGCTTCCCGTATTCCGCTGGTGCATACGGCCTTGCAATTTCTTATTTTATAATCCTTCATCACCTGTGTGAAGCCTTTTATGTCATTGCAGGTATTGTGAATGGTATCTACAGATATCCTACCTTTTGAGAAGGTATCTCTTCCTATATTTGTAGGTTTGATTAGATCTTCTAGAATATTGATGCGGCCGCCGGGATCTATATCGGCGATACTCATTCTCAAATAATTGGAACCTGCATCTATGGCTGTTACCGTCTGTGAGGATTTAGTATTTTTCATTTGAATCAACTCCAATGCAAATTTTAAAGTCTGGCATCTATATATTATAGACAATTAAATTATACTTTATTAAGGGTGGGGAATACCTTGATCTTAACAAGATTTTAACATGCAAATAACATAAGCTTAAAGGTAGTTGCAAATATTTGTTAAATATTTTTGAAACTTATATAGTATAATAAATATATTATATTGGTTATAATTTTATATAAGGAGACGAGTTATGAAAAAGTTAGCTGTAATAGACATTGGTTCTAATTCCATGAGACTTCTTATTGTAAAAGTCATTAATGGGAGAAATTATCAGCTCGTGGATGAATTGAAATCCATAGTAAGGCTTGGAAGGGATATGACAGCTGAAGGGGCCATAGATGAAAAAAAGATTGAAGCGGCAATTATTACGTTGTCCCATTTTAAAAGGCTGTGCAGTTCATATGATGTGACCGAAATAACAGCAGTTGCAACAGAGGCAGTACGAAGGGCCTCCAATCAAAAGGAGTTTATAAGCAGGGTAAAAGAGGAAATAGGAATTGACATAAGGGTACTTTCAGGGAATGAGGAAGCGTATTTTGATTACCTTGCAGTGGTCAACAGCATTGACGTTGACTCTGCTCTTTTAATGGATATAGGTGGAAGCAGCACTGAATTCATACTGGTTAAAAACAGAAAGATGGAAGAATGTATAAGTATTCCGATGGGTGCTATTACCCTAACTGATAAATTTTTATCATTTAAAGGGAACAAACAGAAAAAATTAAAAGAACTGGAATCTTTCCTGGTGTCTAGTTTTGACGGGATAAAATGGCTTAAAAAAGCTGAGGGCATGACACTTGTAGGTATTGGAGGAAGCCAGAGGACTGTTGCTAAAATACATAGAAACAAAATCAATTATCCTTTTAGTAATTCTCATAATTATATGATCTCTTCCAAAGATGTTGCAAATATTTATAATTCTTTAAAAGATATGGAAATTTCTCAATACAGGAAAGTTAAGGGAATATCCAAAGACAGGGCGGATATATTCATAGGTGCTATCTGCTGCATAGCCGGTGTAGTGAAATACTGCAGCACTGATAAACTGTGTATCAGTGAAAATGGATTGAGACAGGGGATAATCTACAGCAAACTTATAAAAAATTATCCTCCCCTTGTCGAGAACATACTTAATTTTTCCCTGAGCAATATAGTCAATAATTATGGGCTGCCAAAAGATCATTTGAAGCTGGTGTGGCATTTTGCCGAGAAATTGTGTTCGGCTTTTTCAGATGTATTACCTATGAAAGACGATGATTATAAAGTATTAAAATCTGCAATTATGCTGAGCGACTGTGGAATTTCACTGGGTTTCGGCAGCCAGAGAAAATATTCTTTCTATATTATTAAAAATCTGAAGATATACGGACTCACTCACAGGGAACAGATAATGGCAGCTTTTGTTGTGTCTGACTTTGAAGAGAGCAAAATTAAAAAGTCTGATTATTTTGGAAAAATTTTGGATACCAAGGATGTTGGAATGATAAAAAAATTATCCCTGATATTTTATATTTCAAGATCACTTGACAGGGCCTACGACGGCAATGTGACGGATATAGACATCAGGACTGAAAAGGAAAAAATCATTTTGAATATAATTTCAAAGAGAGAGTCTCAACTGGAGATAGGTATGATTGACGAGTGCAAAGATTATTTTTACAAGGTATTTGGCAAAGTTCTTCTGGTAAAATGAGTTCATAGCAGATGAAATACTGTCATATTATATTTAGTGTATAAATTAAATGAAAGGATTTTTATATGCTCAATATATATGATTATATGAAGATTGGCGATGTGCTAAAAACAGCAGAAAAGTACAATGTGAAGAATATTATGGAACATGAGATCAAAGTGGAGAATTTTGCTGTACGAATATATGATGTAATGAATAAAAATTCTTATTTAAGGGGAACCTTTGGAAGTCTTTTGAGCTGCAGTGCAATTTTGCATGACGTAGGATGTTTTATAAACAAGACAAATCACCAGCGGCATACCAAATATATAATATTGCAGGAGGAGAATTTTAAGAATGTTCCCTGGGAGTTGAGGCATTGCTTGTCCATAGTTGCAGGAAGCCACAGGAAGGATTTGGATTGTGATATTGGCCTGTATGAGGAGGCAAAAAAGAGAAAACTCTTAGAACTGATAGCTATTCTCAGGGTATCTGATGCCCTGGATCATACACATAAATTAAATACTTCCATTGAAAATATAGATTTAAAAGAAAAATGTTTATACATTGATATGAGGGGAAATAATCTGGAAAAAATATTTTTGAAGCTGAATGATAAATCTAATCTGTTCGAAAAAATATTTTCTGTAAAGGTCAGGGCGAGAGAGGTATAAAGTTATAATTTATTATAATTTTAATATAAATAGTATAGTTGAATGTATCATGAATTTTGGGCAGGGTGATAAGCATGTCCCATAGAAAGATAATTGAAGAGTACTATTGTGATGTAAACAACCTGACGGATTTATTGTCTAAATTGACCAATTGCTACAGACTTCTTATAGGGGGAGCAGGAGAACTGAATTCCATAGCTTCCGCCCATAAAAAGGAAATAAAGGATGCCCTTCATAGAGTGGATAAGTTAGGCGATGTGATTGACAAACTTATAGGTGTTATAGATAAATCTACTGCGGAGTATGAACAATACTGTAAAATGAGAACTGAAATCATCAGCGGAAAGATGAAAGCCCAGTATATAGAAACCGAAATAGATGAAGAGCTGTTTTTGAATAATTTAGATGAAGTGTATGATGAGAATACAAAAGAAGAATAAGCCATACACCTATTCTTCTCTATAATGAATATCAAAAGTTAAAATTTTTTAAACCTATGTTTGCTCACCATAAGGTAGGAAAGACCTATTAAAAGTAAGATTGTAACTTCCTGAGGAAGAGGATGTCTCAATGTAATCAGACAGTAAAGTGCCATGAACATACCTGCAAAAGTTATTGGAATACCAAAGAATTGTCCGTCAAACTCAGTTACATTATATCTTGCCAGCCTGTACGCACCACATATTGGAAGCAGTAATACCAGTACATAACCCAATAAACCCATGGTGAAAAAATTATAGAGATTGAAAGCAAGAACTGAAGGTGCTACACCAAAAGAAACTAGATCCGCCAGTGAATCAAGCTCTTTACCCAAATCACTGGATGCTTTTAGGAATCTTGCAACTCTTCCATCGTATCTATCAGCTAAACACGCCAGCAGTATAAATGAGCCGGCCAATATATATTTTCCTTCAAAGGACATCAGTAAAGATATTATACCACAGCTAAGGTTGGCAAGCGTAAATGCATTTGGAACAGTACTTTTAGCTATTTTGATTTTAACCATAAATGGTTCACTCCTTAAATATCATAAATTTATTTTATAGAAATTTTATTGTTTAAATTGAGTAAAAAGTATATAATTACATAAGCTAATTATAACTCATTTCATAAAAATAGTTAAGTAAATAATTCTTTTTTATTGGAAATTTATAAATTTTTATTAAAAGTGTGTTTTCAAATTTTAATTTGGCTTTAAAGTATTTATAAAAAAGGATAGTCGGGAATTCATGAAGATTAATGATAAAAATATTGTAAAATTTATAATATTTGCCCTTTTGGTTTTATGCATCCTGATATTATTGTTTATCTATAAAGATAAAATATTCAATATAGATGTGTATAAAATTAAAAGTTATATACAAAGCTATGGGAAATTTTCTGCCATTATGTTCGTTGTCATGTATACATTAAGACCATTGCTGATTGTATTCCCGGCATCACTTATGTCCATTATTGCCGGAAACATATTTAATCCCCATATAGCTGTTTTGCTGAGTATGATTGGATGTTTTGGATCTGCTACCGTAGCTTTCCTATTGTCAAGATTTTTAGGACGCTCTTTTGTAAACAGGATTTTAAGGGGAAAGGCTTTGATATTGGACAAAAATATAGGACAGTACGGATTTAGAATTATGACCATAATGCGGCTGTCATTTGTATTTCCATATGATCCATTGAGCTATGCGGCGGGACTTACAAAGATGAAATACAGGGATTTTATTTTTGGAACACTTTTGGGAACCCTGCCTGAGATGGTAGCCTATTCTCTTATGGGGAAAAATCTGGCAGATCCCTTTTCAGTCAAATTCATACTTCCCATAGTGGTCTTGTTTGCGATAGCCTCTTGTTCTCTGTACATACATAAGAAAAAATCCAAGGATACCAATAATTTACAGGCAAAATAACCTCTGATTTAGGACATAATATTTTATGTAATCTAAATTACAAAGGGGTGTTTATAAATGAAAGTTAAGGATATAATGACCAAATTGGTAGTTAGCTTGAATGCCGATGACACTATTGAAAGGGCAGCTGAGATTATGCGGCACAATAATATAGGGGCCGTTCCAGTATGCGATAACAATAAAATTATAGGAATTGTGACAGACAGGGACATTGCCATAAGATCCTCGGTTAAAGGCGGAGACTACAAGTCGGGAAAAGTCAGGGATATAATGTCTTCAAATCCCGTAACAGGCTCTCCGGATATGAATGTGGAAGATGCTTCCAGAGTGATGAGCGAAAGGCAGATAAGGAGAATACCTGTAGTTGAAAATGACTGCCTGGTGGGAATGGTTTCACTCGGTGATTTGGCCACTAACTCCAAGTCCAATAATCATGCCGGAGATGCACTGAGCAATATATCTAAACCAAGTATGTCCTAGAGTTATAATTTAATAATTTGTAAATAAATCCACAGGAATTATCGGTAATCTTGTGGATTTATTCCTTTAGGTGATATAATATCAGGTGATATAAGTAGAAATTTTATTAAATATAGGTATATAAATAGGAGAGTTCAATATGAATAAGGTAAAATTTATTTATAATCCATATTCGGGAGAAAATGCTATAATGTCTAACATAGATGAAGTGATCAGAATACACCAAAAATATGGATATGAACTAATTCCTTTTAGAATTAGTTTTGATGTCAACATGGAAGATGCTTTTGGGGATGTGGATGAAACCTATAAATACATATTAGTAGCAGGTGGAGACGGAACAGTTGATGCTGCAGTGAATTACATGAAAAAACTGGACATAGATATACCGATAGCTATTCTTCCAGTGGGGACTGCCAATGATTTTGCAAAATTTATAGGCATACCAGGAAATATATCTAAGGCCTGTGAGCAGATAATAAACAGCAAACCTAAGAATTTGGATTTGGGAAAGGTAAATGACAAATATTTTGTGAATGTGGCCAGCACGGGGTTATTTACAGATGTGTCGCAAAAGACCGATGTAAATTTAAAAAACACCATAGGAAAATTGGCTTACTATGTTAAAGGTCTGGAACAGCTTCATAATTTGAGGAAACTCAAAGTGAAGGTTAAATCTGAGACAGCTTTTTTTGACGGAGACATGTACCTTATGCTGGCATTCAACGGCCAAACCGCTGGAAATTTAAATCTTGCCTATAAAGCCAGAATAGATGACGGACTGTTGGATGTCATAATTGTAAAAGCCGGGGTAATGAAGGATATTATTACCCTTTTTATAAAAATGCTGAGGGGAGATCATCTGGAAAACACTGAAAATCTCATATATTTTAAAGCTGATAAAATACAGGTAGAGTGCGATGAAGGTATAGTTACGGATATAGACGGTGAAAGGGGACCTGATTTTCCGCTTACGATAGAATGCATAAAAGGTGGAATGAAAGTTCTGGGAGTTAACATGGGCTCAAAGCCCAAGGTAAATATATAAATTTTTATTTGAAAACAGTAATATAAAGCTAGCAACATTAATAGATATAAATTAGAATGCTGTGAGAAGGAGAGTACCTGGTGTTTTATATTTATATTTGTCTGCTGCCTATTATGTTTGTAATGATTGTGAAGGGACTTGTTTGGACTAAGCTTTTACCAAGTAAAGTAAAAATCATGGCCTTCTTTATTTTGACAGCCATGATGTTCAGATATATCTGTATCCTTATTTTATTTTTGGACAACAATATAAAATATTTATATATGCTTAAGATGCCTTTTTTCCTAAATTTAATTGCCGTACCCATGATAGCGCTTACTTTGATTTATATTTTTATGAGAAGGGACAATATCAAGTTTCATTATATTTTCATATTATCTGCACTGTTATGTGTACTGTACGGCTTTACCGTATACAATTGTGGGGCCGTGGTAAAGAATGTGCAGCAGTATCCATTTGTATGGGGGTATACGATGAATTTTCCAAAAGACTCATACATATACTGGTCATATGTGCTGTTCAATACTCTGGTGCTGTTTTTTTCCCTGGGGTTCATGGGCAAAAACAATCCGAACAGATTTGGCATATATATGATGGTATTTGCTGCAGCTGTAACTTCAGCGGAATTAATAGCCTGGTTCTTGAATGTAAATATATTAGTACAGCCCATACTGGGTGATATGAGCTGGATCGCCGTTTTTATTTATGTTCTAAATAAAATCAAAAAGAGAGTCGCTTCCGGCTGATCCGCAGGAAAGATCTGCTAAGAATGCCTTTTTCCAGTCCTGGGCGGATTTTTCCGGATGAGGCATTTATGATCATTTCCTATCAGGTCTTCACGGCCTGCTGCAATCAAGGCCTCTTTTACCAGCTTGTAGTTTCTTGGAAAGGCAAATTGTAAAAGAGCCCTCTGCATGTTCTTTTCTTTCTGCTTTTTCGGAACATAGACTTTCTTGCCGGTTAGAGGATTTGTGCCAGTGTAGTACATGGTTGTGGATAAGCTTCCCGGTGTGGGATAAAAATCCTGAACCTGTTCGGGTGTGTATCCCATTTTTTTTATATAAAGTGCCAGTTCTATAGCTGCATCCAGGTCGCTGCCGGGATGGCTGGACATTAGATAGGGTACCAGGTACTGCTTCTTGTCAAGCCTTTTGTTTATCTCGAAATATTTTTTTACAAATTTGTTGTATACGTCCATTCCAGGCTTTCCCATCTGCTCCAGAACTTTGCCGTTCACATGTTCAGGAGCTACCTTCAGCTGGCCGCTTATGTGGTATTTGCATAATTCCGTGAAGAAATCTGTGTTTTTATCCTCTATCAAATAGTCATATCTTATTCCAGATCGGATAAATACCTTTTTTATGCCCGGTATTTTTCTTATTTTTTTCAATAAATTTGAATATTCCCTGTGATCTACAATGAGATTTTTACATGGAGTGGGAAATAGGCACTGCCTGTTTTTGCACACTCCCACTTTTTCCTGGATTTTGCAGGCCCTGTGCCTGAAATTTGCGGTAGGTCCCCCCACATCATGTATGTATCCCTTAAAATCATCTAATGTTGTGAGAAGTTTTGCTTCATCTATTATTGATTTTTCACTTCTGCTCTGTACAGTTCTCCCCTGGTGAAAAGTCAGGGCGCAAAATGAACAACCGCCGTAACATCCTCTATGACTGGTGATGGAAAAACGCACTTCTCTAATTGCAGGTATTCCTCCCAATTTTTTGTACACGGGATGATAGGTTCTGGTATAGGGGAGATTGTATACTATATCCATTTCTTCTTCTGTCAATGGATACTGGGGAGGGTTTTGAATGACATAGTGATCTCCATGCTTCTGTACCAGAGTTTTACCTCTTATTGCGTCCTGCTCCTGATATTCCAGCTTGAAACTTTCTCCATAGGATTTTTTATCTTCCAGTACTTTTTCAAAGGAAGGTACCTCTATGTAGTTTTTCAGACAGTTTTTATCTTTTGAGGAATACACAGTTCCCCTTATATCTTTGATATCGTGTATATCCATGCCGTATTTCAGCAGATTTGCTATCTGTACTATGGATTTTTCCCCCATTCCATATATAAGCAAATCGGATTTGGAATCTACAAGTATGCTTCTTCTTATTTTGTCACTCCAGTAATCGTAGTGGGCAAACCTTCTCAAGCTGGCCTCTATTCCTCCTATTATTATGGGGGTATCCCTGTAGGCTTCTCTAGCCCTGTTGCAGTATACTATGACTGCCCTGTCGGGTCTGTATCCAGATTTTCCTCCTGGGGAGTAAAGATCCTCATGCCTTCTTTTCCTTGAGGCAGTATAATGGTTCACCATGGAATCCATATTTCCGGAGTTAATTAAAAATGCCAGCTTTGGTTTTCCAAGCTTTTTGAAATCATCTGCACTTTTCCAGTTTGGCTGGGCTATTATTCCAACTTTAAACCCCTCCCTCTCTAAAATCCTGGATATTATTGCGGTGCCGAAGGAGGGATGGTCTACATAGGCATCTCCTGTTATGAATATAAAATCCAGTTGCTTTATGTTGTTCAATTTCATATCTTCTTTGCTGATGGGTAAAAAATTTTTATTTAGATGCAATTTACATTCTCCATTCCTGTTTTTTCTGTTGGTTTCATTATAACATAGGGAGTTAATGACTGCAGAGTTCTATTTACAGTTTATTCATTTTTTGTTCATGATTTGTTCATGACCCCCGGGGGTTGCCTGTCCACCTTGTTTTTCTCGGCATTTTCCAGTGGGTTGCCTGTCCACCTGGCGTGTTTGATGGAGGCAAGCCTGCCCATCCTGCTTTTCTCGGAACTTTTCTGCACTGATCTAACAGAAATGTCATCGACAGGGGTGACCTGACTGTACCAAAAATGAATGTTTAGTATATAATGGATGTATAGAGAAATTTAAATCAAAAAGCATGATATTTGCAATTAACATGAGTGAGGCAAGGTAAAGGGGTATTGCCGTGCAAAAAATAAATAAATTTAGCATTTGCTTATTGCATTTTGGCGAATTTGTAATATAATTATAGTATAAAAGATAATACTATGTACTTGCATTATTATGTTAGGTGAGGCTCCTATATAGACAGATGCTGATGCCCGGAAACATCGAGAGATGCCAATGGGTCAACAGATATTACCGGATTAAGGTTTTATCTAATGCAGCTGGATTAATTTTTATCTTAAGCTATATAGTGCTAAAACTCGGACGAAAAAAGTTTTAGTTTATGTGGAGAGCCGAAAGGGCTCTTTTTTAAATTTTTAATTTAGGTGGTGTAGTTAATATGGATAACGGACCTTATGGAGGTCGGTGTGACTTTTTACAAATTGCAAAATTTAATAAATATCTGCGGAGGAATATTTGAGTAAATTCCTAAACTTTAACTTTGAATAGATACTGTTTAATTTTTGGTTTGAATATTTCTCCGTAAGTTAAAGGAGGAATATTTATGAAAAAATTAACTAGTTTCTTCTTGAGCAAAGTTCTTTATAGGAAAGTCTATGATGAATTCAACGAGTACGTTGGGAAACTTGTAGATATATATGTATCTACTGATCATGGAATGCCAAGAGCTATAGGGTACAGGATAAAGGATGGCTCGGAAATATCAGATTGTGAATGCAAGAATATAGATTTTTACGAAGATAACAATAAAGTTACTATTAAAGTTGAGGGCATGAGGGGAATAATAGTTCAGAGTTATTCATACCTTTTGTCAAAACATCTTTTGGATAAGCAGATTGTGGACATAAATGGAAAAAAGCTGGTAAGAGTCAATGATTTGAGGATTGCAAAGATAGCGGGAGAGTACAGGGTTGTAGCTGTTGATACAGGTATTTTGGCTCTCGGAAGAAGATTCGGCATCGAAAATATTATAAAAAAATTTTATGGCATATTTAACAGAAAAGCAGAAGATAGTCTTATAATCTGGGACAATGTAGAAGCTCTGGATATGGTAAACAACAATTTAAAGCTTTCAGTTCCCTATAAGAAATTGTCAAAACTTCATCCTGCGGATTTGGCAGATATACTGGAAGACATGGATGTAAACTACAGGAAAAAGGTATTTGAAAATCTGGATGAAAACTTGGCGACAGATACGCTTGAGGAAATACAGCCCAAAATACAGGCGAATATTCTGGAAAATCTGAGTGAATCTAAAAGAGATGAGGTATTGTTTAACATGCCCAAGGATGAGATTGCAGATATTTTGGACGAAGTTGATGAGGATACGGCAGAAAAAATGCTTTTGAACATGAAAAAAAAAGATGCCGATGAAGTGAAGACTCTTATGAATTATAAGGAAGAAACAATTGGAAGTATTATGAAGAAAGACTTTATTTCCTTCAATATAAATATAACTGTCGATGAAACTGTTGAGCTGTTTAGAGAAATTGATCCGGAAGATGAAATTTCCTATTATGTATATATTATAGATGATAAGGAAAGACTTCAGGGAGTTGTGTCCTTAAAAAGTCTTTTGCTGTCCGACGGTAAGTCTAAATTGAAAGAAATTATGGAAAATGATGTAATTAGTGTAAATCACAATGAAAATATAAGCAAGGCTATAGAAAATTGTTCCAAGTACGATTTACTTTCCATTCCTGTAGTGAATGATGAGGAAAAATTATGCGGTATAGTGGTAATAAATGATATTGTGGAAGATGTGTTGATACCTAGTTGGAAAAAGAGGTTGAGAATGGTTGGGTAAATCTGTGGAAGTTGCTGTAGATGGCTTTCTAAAAAAATATTGCACGGGAAATGTGTTTTGACAAGGCTTGTGATTATTAAACGGGGTCTTGTTGAAACACATTTATTTTGCTTTTTATTGACTATTCCCTATGTATTTTTTATTGTATTTGTGCATAAACTATGTTCACGTAAAGGTAAATTACAAGTTTAAATACTAAAGGAGAGATGGTCATATGGGCGGAAAGTCTGTGAATTTTAAAACAAGATTGGCAATGATACTTGCCATATTGTTCACATATATATCCACTTCTTTGTTTTTACTTCCCTATGACAACGCGGTGAAAGCTATAGCATATTCCTATGGCTCTAAGGGAAACGTGGTGACACAGATACAGACAAAACTTAAAAACTGGGGATATTATAATGGAAGTGTGGACGGGGCCTATGGGTACCAGACCTACACTGCCGTAAAATATTTTCAATCCAAGAATGGTTTGACTTCCGACGGAGTGGCGGGGGATGCCACATTGGCAGCCTTGGGCATAAATGTTTCCAGTGGAAGTACTTCTTCCGGAAGTGAAAGCAGTAACCAGAGTGTAATACTTATAGCGCGCCTGATAAACGGGGAGGCGAGAGGTGAACCATATGAAGGTCAGGTTGCCGTAGGTGCTGTTGTATTAAACAGGACAAGAGATCCAAGATTTCCCTCCACTGTACCCGGGGTCATATATCAGCCGGGAGCATTTACAGCTATAGTGGACGGTCAGATACATGCAAATATGGAACAAAGTTCTATAAATGCGGCCAGAGATGCGTTAAATGGCTGGGATCCTTCTGATGGGGCCATATATTATTTCAATCCTGCAACGGCTACCAGCTCGTGGATATGGTCGAGGCCTCTCATAAAAATCATAGGAAAACACAGGTTCTGCAGATAAGTTGATGGGGCTGCGGCCTGCTCAAATGTTAAATTTATAAAAACAGATAGTCAACATACATGAAATTTCGACAGCAAACTTCAATAAAAACTGTTAATATATAGTATAAAAGTATATTTATACTTTTAACTGGTTAGATGAAAGATTTTTATTGTCATATATAAGAGATAATTTATAATCCAGCTAATCATGAACTGACATATTTTTTTGCAACTATGTGGTAATATATTTTTGAGTCAATGATATTAGCTAATAATTACAGGGGGAAATGTTTATGATAGTTGAGAATTTTAGCTTTAATAAAATAGTGGGGGATAAAAAATACGCATATTTTTACAGGATGCTTAAAAAAAGTATTTCAATTCCATGCAGAAATGAATTTATACAAGTCCAATCCTATGGGATTGAAGTTGAGAGACAGGATATATTGAATAACAAATTGGTAAATGTAGAGAGAGAGTGCATTGAAAATATAAGTCCTGAAAGGTATAAAGTACATAAGCTGTTGAAGCTGCTGTATGATCATCAGGTATCTCCTATACACCTGGTTGATGTAATTGGGGACTATGTAGATGAATATATCCTGGATTTTGATAAACAGATAAATTATATAGCTTATTAGAGAAAGGAGGAGAAATCCTCTTTTTTTGTGTGAATTTAATTTATTATATATTATATTAAATAAATAAATATAATATAAAATTTGATAATTGCTGTATAATTAAGTTATTGAATGGAGGTGTAATATTTTGATATTTGGAATTGGAGTGGATATAGTTGAAATCAGGAGGATTAAAGAAGCTATTAGTAAACATGCCAATTTTATGGACAGAATTTTTAGCAAGAATGAAATAGAATATCTCAAGAGCAGAAATTTAAGGCCTGAATTTGTAGCTGGAAGATTTGCAGCAAAGGAGGCTGTGGTAAAAGCACTTGGTACCGGATTTAGAGGATTTGACTTCAAAGAAGTGGAAATAGACAGGGCGGCTTCCGGCAAGCCTACTATAATATTGAAGGGAAAAGCCAAATTGATGGCAAATAAATGTGGAAATTATAAAATACATCTTAGTATATCACATGGTGTGGATAATGCCGTAGCATGTGCAGTGATGGAGGTGGATGAGATTGAGGATAGCACCAGTGGAGATATGCAGGAAGATAGATGATTATACTATAAATGAGCTAAAGATACCCAGTATCATTTTAATGGAAAATGCAGCTTTAAAAGTAGTTGACAATATAGATTTAAAAAACTATGACAGTTTTTGTGTAATATGTACAAAGGGGAACAACGGCGGGGACGGTTTTGCCGTGGCAAGACACCTGTACAATTTAAATAAGAAAGTTCATGTGTTTTTGGTGGGGAAAGAGGAAGGCATGAGTGAAGAATGCCGGACAAATTTTAATATACTGAAGTCCCTGCATGTTGATTTGGACAAGGTTAGCTCTTTAGAAGATATAGCAGAACTTATGGAGAGCATAGATGAAAGCCAGGTAGTTATTGACGGCATATTTGGCACGGGAATCTCTAGAAACATACGTGGAATACAGGATTCCGTCATATCATTGATAAATGAGAAGAGCAAATATACTGTATCAATTGATGTTCCTTCCGGACTTAACGGAAATACGGGAGAAACTATGGGCAACTGTGTAAAGGCCGATAAAACTGTTACATTTCAGTTGTATAAGAAGGGTTTTCTCAGATATGGGAGCGATGAATTTACGGGAGAAGTGGTAGTGGAGGATATAGGGATTCCGGAAATTGCCATTAAAAAATTTATTGGTCCCGAATTTATAATGGATAAAGATTTTGTGGGGGAAAGGTTGAAAAAGAGGAATAAACTCGGACACAAAGGCGACTACGGCAGAGTACTTGTTATAGCAGGTTCCCAGGGATTTACCGGGGCTGCTTATATATGCACCCAGGGAGCTGTAAGAAGCGGTGCAGGGCTTGTCACCTTGGGCTGCTACAAAAATATACAGCAAATACTGAGTTCAAAACTGGTAGAGGGAATGACAATACAGCTGGAAGATGATTCAAGTATGAAAAAAGCAGTGGAAAAAAGTGATGCTATTGCCATAGGACCGGGTATGGGAGCAAATGACAGGACGCTGGATATTGTTGCCAGCATTTTGAATATTCCCGGAAAAAATGTAGTTATCGATGCGGACGGTGTAAATGTATTAAAGGGAAATTTGCAGATATTGAGGGATAAGAAGTGCAAGGCAGTATTGACTCCTCATCTTGGGGAGATGGCTAGAATAACCGGATTTGATATAGGATATATAGAAAAAAACAGGATAGAGGTAGCTAAAAATTTTGCAGCTCAAAACGGCGTAATTGTTCTCCTGAAGGGATACAATACTGTTATTACAGATGGAGAGAGAGTAGCTGTGAACCCTGAGGGGAATTCATCCATGGCCTCAGGGGGTATGGGAGATTGCCTTACGGGAATTATAGCATCCTTTGCAGCCCAAAAATATGATCTCTTTGAGGCAGCTTGCATAGCTGCTTTTGTGCATGGGTATTCCGGAGAGAAATTATCCCGATACATGTTCTGTGTGAATGCCGGCCATGTTCTGAAGGAACTTCCATTTTCCATAAAAGAATTGATGCGTTAAAAAATGTAATAAAAAAATAGTAATATAAGGAGATACAGTAGAATAAATTAATAATAAAGCTCTTTAAAAACTAGGAGGACGGCGTGAAAAAGCTGCTAATAGGTATAGCTGTTGTATTTTTTGTTTTACTTACTATTTTTTTATTTCATGATAGAGATATACAGAATACGGAAAAGATAATATATTATTTAAAGGACCTGGACAGTTACAGCTGTAATGTGAATATAAAGATAAAGAATGATAAACAGCAGATAAGTTACAGCGGCAGGCAGTACTATGACAGTAGATATGGAGAGAGGTTTGATCTGGACAGGGACAGAGTAATTGTATACAGTGGAAACAGGATATTTGTCAAGAATACTGACAACAGTGATAAATACAGTATGAAAAAGAATTTTAACAGCCTGTTTAAATTTTGTTTTATAGGAGAATATATATCACTGCTGTATACTAACGAGAAGATCGATAATTCTTTCAAAAAGATAAATGATCTCCAATATCAGGTTGTACATTTGGACATACCTGGTAATAATAAAAATATAAACAGGGCTGAGTTGTATATAGATTTGAAACACAATATTCCCACTTACCTGAAAATATTTGATTCCACCGGCAGAAACAGGATAGAAGTGGAATATACCGACTTTAAAGCAAATGTGGAAATGAATGCGGATATTTTTAAAATAAATTGATATTGAAGTAATTGTACTCACAATATTTGCTGAAATGGTATATAATTAAATCAATGTATTAAAATTATTTATTTTCTTTCAATTATATGTAGAGGTGATGTATAGATGTTTAGAAATTATAGACCGGTGTGGGAGGAAGTTAATTTAGATAATCTTACATATAACATAGGTCAAATAAAATCAAAAGTGGGCGATAGGCAATTAATAGGAGTGGTGAAGGCTGATGCCTACGGACACGGGGCAGTTGAGGTTTCACAGGTTCTTCTTGAAAATGGAGTGGAAAGGCTGGCAGTGGCTGTTCTGGATGAAGCCGTAGAGCTTAGGCAAAATGGGATAAAGTCACCTATAATGATACTTGGCATAGTGCCGCATACGCTTATTGATGATGTCGTGGATTATGACGTGGAGTCCATAGCTCCTTCCTATGAATATGCATGTCAGCTGTCTAGGGCGGCTGCAGATAAGGGAAAGATTGCCAGGATACACATTGCTGTGGATACTGGTATGGGTAGAATAGGATTTTTGATAAATGATAACAGCGTAGATGAAATTTACAAGATAAGCCAGCTGCCCAATATAGAAATACAAAGCTTGTTTTCACATTTTGCTACTGCAGATGAACTGGATAAAACCTATTCTGGCGAACAGTTTGAAAAATATAAGCTGTTTTATAAAAAACTACTGGACAGGAATATAAAGATAAATATGAGGGATATAGCTAACAGTGCTGCCATAATGGAACTGCCTGACACCTATTGTGATGCCTGCAGACCCGGAATAATAATCTATGGTTATTATCCTTCCTCTGAAGTGGACAAGAATCAGCTGAGTGTAAAGCCTCTCATGACTTTGAAAGCCAATGTTGTTCATGTAAAGACACTGGAAACTGGACAGTATGTAGGTTATGGAAGAAAATTTAAAGCCGGAAGAAAAAGTGTGATTGCTACTTTGCCGGTAGGATATGCAGATGGTTACACCAGGAGATTATTTGGAAAGGCGAAAGTCATAATAAATGGGAAATTTGCTCCTGTAGTTGGAAACATATGCATGGATCAGTGCATGGTTGATGTTACCGATGTGGGAGATGTCAATCCAGGGGATGAAGTTATTCTTATGGGGGAGAAAGATGGACTCAAATTTGATGCTGAGGATATAGCCAGAATCCTCGGAACTATAAGCTATGAAGTGCTCTGTATGGTGAGCAAGAGAGTACCAAGAGTGTATGTAAAAAATGGGAAAGTGGTAAAAGTTAAGAATTATCTGATCAGATAATTTTGATGGTAGATGTTTGTCTGCTTACTATTCTGGTAAGCAGGCGATATTGGCAATTCTGTCATATGCTTTTTTGACTGATTGAAAATAATAATTTGCTTGAGTTTTAGGTGAAAATTACATATGGAAATTTATACGGTGCATTTGCAAAAACCTTTTATTGTAAATTAATAATTATGTAGTATATTTACATACAATGATTTCATATATGACAATATTGTGAATATAAATTTAAAAATTGGTATAATATAATAATATGTGAATTACATAATTATTTGGATTGGTTAATGCCTGATTAATATTGATTTTTCCAATAAAATATAAAGATTGATACATACAATATTAAATTAATATCTATTGATTTTTACATATAAATTATAATAAGCTTAAATGAAGATATTTGAAGAGCTGTATTAGAATAATTATAGAGATAAAGACTCCCGTGTAAAAAAATACAAGCGTAGGACAATGAATTTTTTTTTGACAGAGCTGCGGATTTGGTACTATAATGAGCTTGTATATATTTTGCTTAGGGTAATAGGAGGTATTAATTTGTATATGTCAAATTCTAAAAGATTAGTAATAGACCTCTCAGAAACACTATATAATGAATTTAATAAAGCACTTAAGGAAGATTGCAAAAAAAGGAGTGAATTTATTAGGGAAGTTATCATATTATATATTAGTGAGAAAAAAAGGTTAAATAGAATATCAGAAATGGAAAAAGGATATAGGGAAATGGCACAGCTTAATCTTGAATTTTCAGAAATGGGCTTTGCAAGTGACATAAAAGAATTAAAAGAATATGAAGCGAAGCTTTCGGAGAGTGATTTGCCAGATGACGACAATAGTGAAAAGAGGAGATATATTTTATGCTGATTTAAGCCCTGTAGTTGGGTCCGAACAAGGAGGAGTGAGGCCTGTTATTATCATACAAAATGATGTTGGTAATAAGTACAGCCCTACCGTAATTGTTGCAGCTATTACTTCCCAGATAAATAAAGCAAAACTTCCGACTCACGTGGAGATATCTTCAGAGGCCTATGGACTCAATAAGGATTCGGTTGTGTTGCTGGAACAGATAAGAACTTTAGATAAAAGAAGATTGAAAGAAAAAATTGGTCATATGACAGATAGTGATATGAAGAAAGTAGATAATGCACTTTTGGTAAGTATTGGGCTCCAATAGTTTTACAGTTGAACTCAATAGCTTATAATTCCCTATAATTTTAATTTTAACGGAGAACCTGGATGTTCAGGTTTTGTTGTTGATTATAAGCCCCGGTGTTTTAAACACAGGGGTGAAGTTTTATACTGATTTATATAGTTAGTTCAAAAAGTGAAATTTTGTATTTTGTGGTAGAATAAAATTGAAGTTTTTATTAGGAGCATAGGAGGTAAAAATTGTGAAAAAAAACATAGATGAACTTAAAAAAATTGCTTCAAACATAAGAAAAGATATAATCAAAATGTTGACGAAAGCGGGTTCAGGTCATCCGGGAGGTTCATTATCTGCAGTGGAAATTTTAACTACACTATATTTTTATGAAATGAATATTGATCCTGAAAATACTAGAGATTTGGACAGGGATAGATTTGTATTATCGAAAGGACATGCAGCCCCGGTGCTGTACAGCACTCTTGCCAGAAGAGGGTATTTTGGCCTGGAAGAACTTAAAACTCTTAGGAAACTTGGATCCATGCTTCAGGGACATCCTAATATGAATGAAGTTCCGGGAGTCGATATGTCTACGGGTTCTCTAGGACAGGGAATATCTGCAGCTGTTGGAATGGCTCTTGGGGGCAAGATTGATAAGAGAAATTATAGGGTTTATACACTGCTTGGAGATGGAGAACTGGAAGAGGGTGAAGTTTGGGAAGCTTCTATGGCCGCAGCCCATTATAAACTTGATAATTTGACGGCTTTTATAGATGCAAACGGACTTCAGATAGACGGTACCTGTGAAGAGGTTATGTCTGCCTATCCTATTGGGGAAAAATTTAAAGCCTTCAGGTGGCATGTTATAGAAGTGGACGGACACGATTTTGAGCAGATTATAGATGCTATTGAAGAGGCAAAATCGACTGAGGGCAGTCCCACTGTTATAATTTGTAAAACCATTAAGGGAAAAGGGGTGTCCTTTATGGAGAACCAGGTAGGATGGCACGGTTCTGCACCTAATATAGATCAGTGTGAGAGAGCACTAAAAGATATAGGAGATGAAGAGTAATGTTGAATAAAATAGCAACCCGGGAGGCTTATGGAAAAGCACTTGTAGAATTGGGAGCTGAAAATGAAAAAATAGTGGTCTTTGATGCAGATCTTTCAAAATCAACCAAAACCGCTGAATTTAAGAAAGTCTATCCTGAGAGGTTTATGGATATGGGAATAGCAGAGGCCAACATGATGGCTGTGGCAGCTGGAATATCCACCTGTGACAAAATACCTTTTGTAAGCACTTTTGCAATATTTGCTACGGGAAGGGCATTTGAGCAGATAAGGAACTCAATATGTTATCCGAATTTAAACGTTAAGATATGTGCTACTCATGCAGGGCTTACTGTTGGTGAAGATGGAGCTTCGCACCAGTCCGTAGAAGATATATCTCTTATGAGAAGTATTCCAAATATGACAGTTATTTGTCCAAGTGATGCAGTTGAAGCGGAAGCTGCAGTTAAAGCTGTAGCCAGTATAAAAGGCCCCTGTTATGTAAGACTTGGGAGATCCAAGGTCTCCATTATAAATGACAGCAGGAATTATAACTTTGAAATAGGAAAGGCCATAAAGATGCGGGAAGGAAAAGATGCGGCAATAATTGCCACCGGAATAATGGTAGATGCTGCACTGGAAGCATACAATACCCTGGCTGAAGAGGGAATAAAGGTGTCAGTTTTAAATGTACATACGATAAAACCGATAGATAAAGAGGCAATAGTTGATATTGCAAGAAAAACGGGAGTGGTTATAACTGCAGAAGAGCACAGCATTATAGGTGGGCTTGGCTCTGCTGTATGCGAGGTATTAAGTGAAAATTCGCCCACACCGGTTATAAGAGTGGGAATTAAAGATACTTTTGGAGAGAGTGGAAAACCGGATGAGCTTCTAAAAGCCTATGGACTGACGGGTGACGATATAGTCAAGGCTGTTAAAAAGGGAATGTCCCTAAAATAAATCTGAGCAAAGAAGAGGTGTTTTACTGGAAAGCACCTCTTCTTTGATTTTGCCAGGAATGGCTTGTTTATCGTTAATTTCATATAATTAACTTTTGGTTTTCCATATTATTATGATATAATGTTTGATGTAACAGGCAAGCTTGGAAACTTGTTAAAATATTAAGGAGAGGTTTAGATGATACAATTTAAAAATGTGAGCAAGGTTTATAACAACAATTTATTTGCATTGTCCAATATAAACCTGAACATCCACAAGGGAGAGTTTGTATTTTTAGTTGGACCCAGCGGTGCAGGTAAAACTACATTTGTAAAAACTCTTTTAAAAGAAATTGAACCTACAACTGGAAATGTGATAGTTAATAATGTAGACATCACAAAACTCAAGAGAAGCCAGATACCTTTATACAGAAGAAGGTTGGGTGTTGTTTTCCAAGATTTCAGACTGATACCAACTCTCAATGTCTATGAGAATGTAGCTTTTGCGATGAGAGTGATTGAAGCACCCTTGAAAGAAATAAGAAAAAAAGTTCCTATTGTATTATCCCTGGTTGGACTAGCTAACAAGTATAAATCTTTTCCCCATGAGCTTTCAGGTGGAGAGCAGCAGAGAATTTCTCTTGCGAGAGCCATAGTAAACAATCCATCTGTATTAATAGCCGATGAGCCTACGGGAAATTTGGATCCGGACACTTCTATGGATATAATGGAAACTATAAATGACATAAATCATGCTGGAACCACGGTATTAATGGCAACCCACGCGAGTGATATAGTAAATGCTATGAGAAAGAGAGTTATAGCAATAGAGAAAGGTATTATTGTAAGAGACGAGCAAGGGGGTACATACGGCGATGAGGATTAGTACCATGGGTTTTTTTATAAAGGATGCATTCAGAAGTTTAAAGAGGAATAAGACTATAAGTATAGCAGCAGCGGCTACAGTAGCAGCTACACTTTTTATATTCGGGATATCCATGCTTACAATGTTGAATATAAAACAGGGTGTAGTGGAGATACAATCCAAAGTGGAGGCAAAAGTTTATTTGGAAGATAAAATAACTGTGCCTCAAAAAAGGAATATTGAAAACAAGATAAAAAGTATAGATGGTGTAGTTAGTCTTGATTACGAGACAAAATCCGAGGCGTTGAGCAAATTTAAGAATCAACTGGGAGAACAGAATAAATCTTTGGTGGAAGGACTTGACAAGGACAATCCGATTCCAAGTTCATACGTAGTTAAAGTGGAGAAGCCAGAAATCATATCCAAAGTGGTTGGCAGTATAAGAGGAATGCCGGGGATATACAGTATTCAGGACGGAAGAGGCGTAGTAGACAAGATTATAACTATAACCAGGACCATAAAATGGGTGGGAAGCATTATATTCATTCTGCTCATAGGAGTTTCACTGTTTTTGATAGGAAACACCATAAAGCTGACAGTTTACTCCAGAAGAAAAGAAGTAGGTATAATGAAGTATATCGGAGCTACAGATTGGTTCATAAGGTGGCCCTTTATTATAGAGGGTATTATAATTGGTATGACAGGAGCAATTGTGGCAAATCTGGTATTGTACTATCTGTATAGAATGGTTTATGTCAAGGCATCGGCTGCATTTATAATGATGCAGTTGATAAGTCCGCAGTATGTGATTACCACGGCACTTGGACTATTTGTACTGGCAGGTATGGTAATAGGTGCGGCAGGAAGTGTAATGTCCATTAGAAAGTTCTTAAATGTTTAAATTATTGGCTGAAAAGGTTGTTTCAAAGTTTCTTTGAAACAACCTTTGAGTTTTTTATTGTAAAAGTATTTACAAATATTTTCGCAAATTTATTTTCTTTAGTGTTATAATTATTTAAGATTTACATAAATACTATACTATATAGTGAATGTTTCAGAAAACGAGGTGTATAGTTTGAAAAGTAAAAAGAAATGGATAGCATGGACTGTAGCAATTGTACTTGTGACCAATATTCTTACAATGTTCGGAACTACTAATTTTATAAAAAATACCCAGGGCAATGTAATGGGAGAATTTTCAAAGTTATTTGAAGTTAGAAACCAATTATATAAATATTACGATGGACCTATAAACGACAATACATTGGTTGAGGGAGCCATTAAGGGAATGACTTCATCGTTGAATGATCCCTATACTGTATTTATGAACAAAAAAGAATATGATGATTTCAATGTTCAAACTGAGGGCAATTACAGCGGAATAGGAATTCAGGTTACGTCTAAGAACAATAAAATTGTTGTAATGAGCGTGTTTGAAGGTTCACCTTCCAAAAAAGCAGGAATAATTGCAAATGACATAATTCAAAAAGTAAATGGAATTACAGTAAATGGAAAAGATCTAAATAAAGCCGTGTCACTTATGAAAGGCGAGGAAAACACGGAGGTTACTCTTACACTTTACAGAAAAAACAAAGGTAATTTTGACGTGAAGGTAAACAGACAAAAAATAAATATTTCTACTGTGACGGGTGAAATGCTCCAGGGCAATGTGGGATACATACAGGTGTCTATGTTTGATGAAAACACTGCCAAGAGCTTTAAGAATAAATTAGACGAACTAAAGAACCAGGGCATGAAATCCCTGATATTGGACTTGAGGGATAACCCGGGAGGACTTCTGGATCAATGTGTGGATATGGTTTCCAACTTTGTGCCAAAAAACAAGGTAATAGTTTCTACGATAGATAAATATAATAATAAAAAAGAATACAAATCAAAAGGCGGTGATTTCAATAATCTGCCCTTAACTGTGCTTACCAACGGCAATACAGCCAGTGCTTCAGAAATATTTTCAGGTGCGGTGAGAGATTATAAAATTGGAACTTTAGTTGGAGAAAAAACTTATGGAAAAGGTGTTGTCCAGACCGTGCTGGATACTGGCAATGGAACTGCACTCAAGGTTACCATATCTAAATACTATACTCCAAATGGTGAAAATATACACAAGAAGGGAATAAAACCCGATGTCAAAGTTGAATACCCGGAATCTCTCAGAAATTCACCTTATGACAGAAATAAAGATCCACAATTTAGTAAAGCTTTGGAAATAGCAAAAAATAAAGTGAAATAAATGCTTTGATATTTTTGACGATAGGTGAATATATAATTATAATATATTTGAGATTTTAAGTTAGATGAGTTAGACAGGTAAATTCTGTCTAACTTAGTTCGTGGAGAGGGGAATTAGTTTTAATGATATTATTTTATACATTGAAATCTATAGCTTTTGCATTGACCGAACCTTATTTGATATTGGTTTTGGCTGTCCTGGTGTTTGCACTGTATAGAAGAAACAGACAGACAGTTGTAATGCAAAAAATGATAATTGGAGAGGGAATCAATTCTCCTTTTGAACTTACAATATCTCAAATTGTTATAGGAATTTTTGGAGGCATACTGGCAAGTGTCATCATGTCATATTTGGGGATAGTTTTTGATGAAAATTCGGCTGTAGACCTAATATTTTTAGCATCTATCGTCTTTATGTTTTTTAATGTGAGATTTATATGTTTTGCTTATTCGGGAGCAGTATTGGGCTTTTTAAGCCTTGCACTTACCGTGTCATCTCAAACTTTTAACATTCCCAATTTAGATTTTTTAAAAATAGATGTAGTGGCACTTATGAGTATGGTAGCTATATTACATTTTGTAGAAGGAATTTTGATTATATTGGATGGAAGGACAGGTTCAATTCCTGTTTTTTCAAGCAAAGAGGGAAACATAGTGGGAGGATTTGCTCTTCAAAGGTATTGGACAATTCCTGTAGCTATATTTTTTATGATTCACAATAAAACCATGATAGGAAGTTCATGGCAGGTGTCCGTGCCTAACTGGTGGCCGCTTATAAACAGTTCTATTCCCTACGGCGTTTTGAAAAGTGCGGTTTTGTCCCTGGTGCCATTTTATGCAGTGATGGGATACAATAGTGTTACTTTTACAAGAAATACTAAAGAAAAATCATTTTTGTCAGGAGTTTTATTGATATTGTACAGTATTGCCCTATTTGGAATAGCTCAACTGGCAGTTTTGAACATATGGCTAAAATTTTTGGCGGTTATATTTGCGCCTATAGCCCACGAGGGTATTATAATGTTTCAAAGATATCTGGAAATAAGGGGAACTCCCAAATATGTAAGCACCAGCGAGGGTATGATGGTTCTTGTAGTGGCGCCTAATTCCCCTGCCAGTGAAATGGGAATCAAAAGCGGAGATCTACTGGTGGAGATAAATAATGAAAAAATAGAAAATGAAGACAAGATAGCGGAAGTCATCAAAGAATGTTCAAATTTTATATGGTTTAAAGTAAAAAAGGAAGCGGGAAATTTTGAACAGGTGAGCTACAGTAAAATGAATGAAGACAAAAAGTTGGGGATAGTGTTTGTGCCTAGGAAGGTACCCCATAACAGCATGGTGGTAAAATTGAACAAGAATAAATTTTCTGATGTACTAAATAAGATAAAAAACAAAGGTAAGGATGATTAGAAAATGGGAAAATTTAAAATACATTCTAAATTTAAACCTACAGGTGATCAGCCTGAAGCAATAGATAATATAACAAAAGGTATTTTGAAAGGTGATAAATTTCAAACATTGTTGGGGGTAACTGGGTCGGGCAAGACCTTTACCATGGCAAATATAATAGAAAGGGTGCAAAAGCCCGCTCTTGTACTTGCACATAATAAAACATTGGCATCACAGTTGTGTTCAGAATTTAGAGAATTTTTTCCGGAAAATAGTGTGGAATATTTTGTTTCCTATTATGACTACTATCAACCTGAAGCTTATATACCGCAGACAGATACCTACATAGAAAAGGATGCCTCTATAAATGATGAGATTGATAAGCTTAGACATTCTGCCACCTCCGCACTTTTTGAGAGAAAGGACGTAATAGTTGTTGCTTCGGTATCCTGTATTTATGGACTTGGTAATCCGGAGGAGTATAAAAAATTGACATTGTCGTTGAGACCCGGCATGATTAAGAACAGAGACGATGTACTTAAAAAATTGGTTGAAATACAATATGAGAGAAATGATATAAACTTTGTGAGGGGAACTTTCAGGGTTAAAGGCGATATAGTTGATATATTTCCGGCTTCCTCAACAGATCGCGGGATAAGAGTTGAATTTTTTGGAGACGAGATTGATAAAATAAGAGAATTTGACGTGCTTACGGGAAAAACTATTGGAATCAGAAATCATGTTTCAATATTTCCGGCATCTCATTTTGCCACTTCAAAGGAAAAACTTGAGATAGCCATAAATAAGATAGAGGAGGAACTGGAAGACAGACTCAAGGAACTGACTTCACAGGACAAATTGCTTGAGGCCCAGCGCCTGAAACAGAGAACCAATTTTGACATAGAGATGATGCGTGAAGTAGGATACTGCAGTGGAATTGAAAATTATTCCAGAATACTGGACGGCAGGTCAAAGGGAACTCCACCTCAGACTCTTATGGATTATTTTCCGGAGGATTTTCTTTTGTTTATAGATGAAAGTCATGTTACACTTCCCCAGGTGAAGGCTATGTATGCAGGTGACAGATCCAGGAAAGATTCTCTGGTAAAATATGGTTTCAGACTTCCTTCGGCTTATGACAACAGGCCGCTCAAATTTGAAGAGTTCGAAAAGAAGATAAACCAGGTGGTGTTTGTAAGTGCTACACCTTCTGATTATGAATTGGAACATTCGCAAAATATAGTTGAACAGATATTGAGACCTACGGGACTTCTGGATCCGGAAATCATAGTAAAACCTATAAAGGGACAGATAGATGACCTGTATGAAAGTATAAGGGAAACTTCTGCCAAGGGGTACAGAACTCTTGTTACTACCCTCACAAAGAAAATGGCGGAGGATCTGACGGATTATTTTAAAAGTGTGGATATTAAGGCCAGATACCTGCATTCAGATATATCGACCATAAATAGGATGAAGATAATAAGAGATCTTAGAAAAGGAGAATTTGATGTATTGGTTGGCATCAATCTTTTAAGAGAAGGTCTTGATATACCGGAAGTTGCACTGGTTGCCATTTTGGACGCAGATAAGGAAGGCTTTTTGAGATCACAGAGATCACTTATACAGACCATAGGAAGGGCTGCCAGAAATTCTGAAAGTAAAGTCATAATGTATGCAGATACAATTACCGATTCCATGCACAGGGCCATAAGTGAAACCGAAAGAAGAAGGAAAATACAGATGGCCTATAACAAGAAAAATGGCATTACACCTACTACAATACACAAAGGTATAAGAGAAGTTATAGAATCAACTATGGTTTCTGAGAAAAAAGAAGAGTATAGCAGTTTAAAAGAAGCCGTAAAAGCCGATAATGAAAAGATAGATAAACTTATAGAAGTTCGCCAGAAGCAGATGAGAGCGGCAGCTAAGGAATTGAGATTTGAGGAAGCTGCGAAGCTGAGGGATACTATAGCAAAGTTAAAAAAGCAGAAGAAGCGAGGAAAAAGAAAACTTGTCTAAGGAGTTAAACCAATGAAGAATAGCATAGTTATAAAAGGAGCTAGAGTACACAATTTGAAAAACGTCAATTTGACCATACCGAGAAACAAATTGGTGGTTTTTACTGGCCTGTCGGGATCGGGAAAATCTTCTCTGGCTTTTGACACCCTGTATGCAGAGGGGCAGAGAAGGTATGTGGAATCACTGTCTGCCTATGCAAGGCAATTTTTAGGACAGATGGATAAACCCGATGTGGATTATATTGAAGGTCTGTCTCCTGCCATATCCATAAGCCAGAAGACTACCAGCAGGAACCCGAGATCCACTGTGGGGACTGTTACGGAGATATATGATTATTTGAGGCTTTTATATGCACGTATAGGTGTGCCACACTGCCCAAAATGCGGCAGGGAAATAACCCAGCAGACAGTAGATCAGATGGCTGATAAAATTATGACCCTGCCCGAAAGGACTAAAATACAGGTGCTTTCTCCTATAATAAAGGGGCGGAAGGGAGAACATGTAAAAGTATTAAACAGTATAATTAAAAATGGATTTATAAGGGCGAGAATTGACGGAACTGTTATAGATTTGGAAGATGAAGATGTAAAACTTGAAAAAAATAAGAAGCATACTATTGAAGTGGTAATAGACAGGCTTATAATAAAAGGTGGTATGAGAAGCAGACTATCGGGTTCTATTGAAACTGCCCTTAAATTGTCAGATGGTATAGTCATAATAAATGTTCTGGGTGGAGAAGATATGCTCTTCAGTGAAAAGTTTGCATGTCCCGACTGCGGAATAAGTATAGGGGAAATTACTCCGAGAACTTTTTCTTTCAATTCACCTTTCGGGAAATGTGACACCTGTGACGGACTTGGAACTCTACTTGAAATAGACGAAAATCTTGTTATACCCGATAAAAAAAAGAGCATACTTGAAGGGGCTGTAATACCCTGGGGAGAAGGAAGTCTGAGAGAGGACTCCTGGACTTTCAGCATACTTAAGGCTCTTTCAAAAAAATACAAGTTTAAATTGAACACTCCTATAGAAAAACTCAGCCCCAAAGTTGTAGATATACTTCTTTATGGACTCAAGGGTGATAAGGTAAGAGTGAGATATAAAAAAAACAACAGGGTCATGGAGTTCAATCATTCCTTTGAGGGAGTAGTAAATAACTTAAAGAGAAGGTACATGGAGACAAACTCCGATTATATAAAAAGAGAGATAGAAAATTATATGAGCAACAACCCGTGCCCTGCATGCAAGGGAGCTAGACTGAATCCAGCAGTGTTATCTGTTACGGTGGGAGGAAAAAATATATTTGAATTCTGCAGCATGTCCATAACGGATGAATTGAAGTTTTTAAAGGAAATAAAGCTGTCCAAGAGGGACAGAATTATAAGTGATCAGATACTCAAGGAAATAGGAGGCAGGCTTCAGTTTCTAATAGATGTTGGATTGGATTATCTGACTCTCTCAAGGTCTGCTGGAACACTGTCTGGAGGAGAGGCGCAGAGGATAAGGCTTGCCACTCAGATAGGCTCAGGACTGGTAGGTGTACTCTATATACTGGATGAACCGAGTATCGGACTTCATCAGAGGGACAATGCAAGGCTTATTGCCACATTGAAGCATTTGAGGGATCTGGGGAATACGCTGATAGTTGTGGAACATGATGAAGATACTATGAGGCAGGCCGACTATATTGTGGATATAGGACCTGGGGCAGGAGAACATGGCGGAAAAATAGTTGCAGCAGGATCCATTTCTGATATTATGAAATGTAAAGGGTCCATAACCGGCCAATATTTAACGGGTGAAAAGAAGATAGAGGTTCCCAGACACAGGAGAAAAGGCAGCGGTAAATTTATAAAGGTAATAGGTGCCAGGCAGAATAATTTGAAAAGTATAGACGTGAATTTCCCGCTTGGGGTATTTAACTGTGTTACCGGGGTGTCCGGTTCTGGAAAAAGCACTCTGGTAAATGAAATATTGTATAAGGCACTGCATAAGAAACTGAATAATTCCAAAGACAATCCGGGGGCCTATGACAGTATTCGCGGCATAAAGAACATAGATAAGGTTATAAATATAGATCAGAGCCCCATAGGCAGGACCCCGAGGTCAAATCCTGCGACCTATACCGGAGTGTTTGACGTCATAAGGGAAGTATTTTCAAACACTGCAGAAGCCAAGATGAGAGGGTATAAGCCGGGGAGGTTTAGCTTTAACGTGAAGGGCGGCAGATGCGAGGCCTGCAGGGGCGACGGAATAATAAAAATAGAGATGCAGTTTTTATCGGATGTATATGTACCCTGTGAAGTGTGTAAGGGAAAGAGATATAATAGGGAGACTCTCCAGGTGAAATATAAAAATAAAAATATTGCTGATGTATTGAATATGACTGTAGAAGAAGCTTTTGAATTTTTTAAAAACATACCTAGGGTAAAAAATAAACTTCAGACATTGGTAGACGTAGGACTTGGATACATTAAATTAGGGCAGCCTTCTACACAGCTATCCGGAGGAGAAGCTCAGAGAATCAAGTTGGCTTATGAATTATCCAAGAGAAGCACTGGAAAAACATTGTATATACTGGATGAACCTACTACGGGGCTTCATGTGGATGATGTGAGCAAGCTTATAAATATACTTCAGAGAATTGTAGATTTAGGTAATACGGTGATAGTTATAGAACACAATCTGGAAGTTATAAAGTGTGCAGATTATATCATTGATCTTGGACCGGAAGGCGGAGAAAAGGGCGGTACTGTCATTTGTACCGGCACTCCTGAGCAAATAGCTAAAAATAAAAGCTCCTATACGGGACAATACTTAAAAGAAATGTTATAATTTATATAAAGGCTAGCATAGGTGCACACTTATAATGCTAGTCTTTCTATGTGTTAAGGAGGATACTTTTAAATGGATCTGAGTAAATTGAGTATTATTTTTAAAATTGTTATCATAGGTATAGTTTATATTATAATATTTTGGGCACTCAGGATAATGTATAAGGATATAAAAGTAGGCAGCAGACGGGCCAGGAAAGGAAATAGGAGGTCGTTTGGACTTGAAGTTTTGAACCCGGGCAGTAATTCAAACCTCAGAAGAGGAGCGGTGATTCCGGTTAGAAGGGAAATAACCGTTGGGAGAAAAAATGACAATCAGCTTGTACTGGAGGATCCTTATGCATCTGGGCATCATGCCAGAATTTATATAAGAAATGGAAAGGATTGTATATTGGAAGATTTGGAGAGTACCAACGGGACTCTTCTGAATGGGAAAAAACTGAGGGGAAAGCATTATCTGAATTCCGGAGATGAAATCAGGATAGGGAATACTTCTTTTAAATTTATAAGGTAGTTTTGATTTGAGTATTGTAAATTACTGTAAATAAATGGGTGGTGAAAGTATTGGACTCTAGTAAGGATGAAAAAAAATTATTAAAATATACATACCTTTTATGTTTTGTATGCTTTTTTAATTTGGCAGTAATAAAGCAGCCCTTTGACAAAGGGGCTATGATAATGGCGCTGGTAATATGCATGTTGATAGGATATTCTTATTTTGTAATAAGAAAATTTTTTTCTGACGGAGATAAATACATATTTATTTTTTCCAGTATACTGGCAGTTATAGGAATGGTAATGTTGTACAGAATAAATATGACAATTGCAATCAAGCAGATAATCTGGTTTGCAGTAGGAGTTACTGGATTTATACTCATTGTAGTTTTGATGCCTGATACCAGCAGGTTCAGCAAATATAAATACATATATCTATTGTTCACGCTTATATTTATGGGAATGGGTACTTTTATTGGGACCGAAGTAAACGGATCTAAAAACTGGGTGGATATGGGTGGATTTCAGTTCCAACCTTCTGAATTCGGAAAATTGTTTCTGGTGGCATATCTGGCAGCTGATTTGAAAGATTATAAAAATTTTAAGGATCTTATAATGCCTATAGTGGTGGTGATGATATCTCTTGGGTTTATGGTTACCCAAAAAGATCTTGGTTCCGCCCTCATATTTTTTGGTATAGCTGTAACCATGCTTTACATAGCTACTTCAAAATTCAAATATGTAATAGTCTGTTTTCTGCTGTTTGCCGCCGGGGGCATGATGAGTTATAATCTGTTCGGTCACGTCAGAACGAGAGTTATGATATGGAAAAACCCGTGGCCCTATGCAAACAACCAGAGTTATCAAATTGTCCAATCCATGTTTTCCATAGCATCCGGAGGGCTTACAGGATCGGGACTTGGACTTGGACACCCAGAATATGTGCCCATAAATACTACGGATTTTATTTTTGCGGTTCTTTGCGAGGAACTTGGCATATTGATGGGATTTGCAATAATAATATTATATTTTCTGCTGTTCTACAGGTGCATGAGAGCTGCCGTATACGGAAATGACGAATTTTCAAGACTGCTGGCTGTAGGATACAGTGCCATGATTGCATCACAGGTGCTGGTTATAGTTGGTGGTGTCATGAATGCAATTCCACTTACGGGCATAACGCTGCCTCTTGTGAGCAGGGGCGGGAGCTCCATGTTAATAACGTTCTTTTCGCTGGGTATAATTCAGAAAATATCAGAAGAAGGTAGGTAGCAGTATGAATAACATATTGAACAATATAAAAAAAGTGATGATGGTTTTTTTAATATGTTTTGTAGCTCTTATCTCCTATATGACTTATTTTGAGATCATAACAGGTCCTCAAATATTGAACAGTCCCTACAATAGGAGACTTTGGATAAAAAGAAATGAAGTTCTCAGGGGAACTATATACGATAGAAATGGAAATGCTCTCACCAAAAGTGAACCCATAAATCAGGAAACTCAAAAAAGGGAGTATACCGGCGGATCCATGTTTGCCCACGTTTTGGGATATGTGGATATCAAGTACGGCATTACGGGCCTTGAGAGGAAATACGATGAGGAACTTATGTCCTCAAATGTTCAGGATAGTATAAAGAGTCTCATATTAAACAAGGGAAAGTCTCAGAAGAAGGTTGGATACAGCTTGAAAACCACTCTGGATCTCGATACGCAGCAGGCTGCCTATAATCTCCTGGGCGACAACAAAGGTGCTGTTGTGGTATTGAATCCCAAGACCGGAGAAGTGATAGCCATGGTTTCCAAACCTTCCTTTGACCCGAATAATCTGCAGAATGACTGGAAACAGCTGAATGAAGACAGTAACAGGCCGCTTTTAAACAGGGCCACTGCAGGTCTGTATCCTCCAGGCTCCACTTTTAAGACTGTAACTGCGATAAGTGCCCTGGAGAATATACCGGGCGTTCAAAATAGAACCATTCAGGATACGGGCGAACTTCCACTTGGAGGAGGGTATACCCTCCATAATTTTGGAGGCGAGGTTCTGGGAACTATTGATTTTAAAAGTGCCTATACCCATTCGAGCAATGTATATTTTGGCGGACTGGGGATTGACCTTGGAAATGACAAATTAAAACAGACAGCGGAAAAGCTGTTTTTCAACAGAGAAATCCCGACGGACGGAATACCGGTAGAAGCCAGTAAATTTCCATATCTCAAGCCCTATGAAAAGGGCAGTATAGCGCAAAGTGCCATAGGACAGAGCAGCGACCTGGCAAGTCCGCTTCAGATGGCCGTAATTACGAGTACCATAGCCAATGGAGGGATCCTTATGAAACCTCATCTGGTGAGCGATGTACTTACGAGTTCGGGTCAGGAAGTAAGGAGCGTACAGCCAGAGCAAGTGGGGCAGCTGATTTCTGTAAATACGTCGGAGGTTATGCAGGGACTCATGAAGTCCGTTGTGGAATCCGGAACAGGAGTCAATGCTTCTGTTGAAGGATTGGATGTAGCCGGGAAAACGGGGACGGCAGATAATGAGTCCATGGGAAAATATTCACCGCCTCATTCCTGGTTTATAGGTTTTGCTCCCTACGAGGATCCACAGGTAGCTGTAGCGGTAATTGTGGAAAATGGAGGACAGGGAGGAAAGCTGGCTGCTTCCATAGCTTCAGAGGTTATAAGGGTGGCGCTCAGGAAATAGCATAAATTGTCAATTGCATAATTTTACCGGGAAATTTTGCTGTAAAATATGAAATTACCCTAAATTTAATGTTATAATGTAGTCAACAAAGGGGTTATTGGAATTAAAAACACAAAAATTGTCTAATATTATGACAGCTAAGAGGGAAAAAAATGAAGGGTAAAACTCATATAGGAATGGGACTGGTTACTTATTTATCAATTTACAACATAATTCCCGGCAAATTTAATTTCCTGGGACTTTTCCTGGTGGTATTCGCCTCCATATTGCCGGACGTTGATCATCCCAAAAGCATGATAAACAAGTACATTCTTCCTTTTAAGAATAAACTTACAAAAGTTGTGCTATATGGGTGTATCGGTCTGATATTTTTATGGTATGATTATCTGTATACGGATGCTCCCATAATGAAAGCTATCGGGATATCCTTCATTATAATAGCAGTATCTTCCCATAGAAATGGTTTAACTCACAGTTTTTCAGGAATGATAATGTTCTCCTTTATCATAGGCTATCTTGGAAATATGTATGATATCCATTATCTGGTTTATTATTTTATGATAGGTTATGGCATGCATCTGTTCTGTGATATGTTTACAAATATGGGAGTGCCTCTTTTTTATCCCTTTGAAAATAAGAAATTCAGATTTCCTCTCACCTATAGGACTAATTCTAAAGTCGGCTCTGTAATAGAAGAAATGTTGATGATATGTGGAATTTTATTTACAATATATAGACTTCCAGTTATATTTTGCAAATAGTTTTAGGAGTGATTTAGTGTTCGATTTTCAATATCAGTTAAAAGTGTTACCAGACAAACCTGGAGTTTATTTAATGAAAAATTCCCTGGGAGAAATCATATATGTTGGAAAGGCAAAGGTTTTGAAAAACAGGGTAAGGCAGTATTTCCAAAATTCGAGGAATCATTCTGAAAAAGTAAAGGCCATGGTCAGACATATTTCGGAATTTGAATATATTGTGACGGATTCGGAGATGGAAGCTCTTATTTTGGAATGTAATCTGATTAAGAAATATAGGCCGCATTACAATATATTGTTGAAAGATGATAAAAGATATCCATTTTTGAAGATAACTGTGAATGAGGACTTTCCCAGGATAATTTATGCAAGAACCGTATCCAGAGATGGAGCAAAGTATTTTGGCCCCTATACCAGTCCCTCTTCCGTATATGAGACCATGGAGGTTATAAAGAAGATATTTCCTATAAGAACCTGCAGGCTTTCCATAAAGAAAAATGGCAAAATGGTAAGACCATGCCTGAACTATTATATAGGGCTTTGCAAAGCTCCCTGCGGAGGTCATATTACCAGGGAGGAGTATGGAAAGATAGTGAAGGGTATAGTAGATTTTTTGTCCGGGAAAGATAAGAGTATAATTAAAAAATTAAAGGAAGATATGAATGCTGCATCGGAGAATCTGGAATTTGAAAAGGCAGCGGAATTGAGAGATAAAATATTTGCAGTGGAAAAAGTTATTGAAAAACAGAAAATAACTACTGTGGGATTTGAGAATGAGGACTTTATAAATGTATATTCGGATGGGAAGGACAGCTGTGTGCAGATATTCTTTTTGAGAACCGGTAAAATAATCGGCAGGGAACATTTTATTGTCGAAAACACGGTGGATTTACCTAAAAGTGAGGTAATATCAGATTTTATAAAGGAATTTTACGGAGGCACAGCTTATATAGGTAAAACCATATATGTTCCTGAAGTGGATGATATCCACCTTCTGGAGGACTGGCTCAGCATGAAAAAGGGCTCCAGGGTCTATATAAAATTACCGTTTAGGGGTGAAAAAAGAGAAACTCTGGATTTGGTCGAGGAAAATGCCGAGACCACACTTAAGAATTTTAAATTGAAGTTTATTCAGGATAAAAAACTTTACAATACATCACTTGAAGAACTTTCTCAGATATTGGAACTTGATGATATCCCGCACAGGATAGAGGCTTATGATATATCCAACATCCAAGGGGTGGATTCGGTAGGTTCCATGGTAGTTTTTGAAGATGGAAGACCCAAGAACAGCGATTACAGAAGATTTAGAATAAATACTGTAGTGGGAGCCAATGACTATGACAGCATGAGGGAGATAATCAAAAGAAGATTTCAACATGGACTTGATGAAATAGAGAGGATAAAGGAAAAAAACCTCAAGTTAAGTGCTGGAAAGTTTTGTATTTTTCCGGATCTAATTCTCATGGACGGAGGTAAAGGGCAGGTAAATGCCGCGTTGCAGGTTTTGAAGGGCCTGAATGTAGATATACCTGTATGTGGAATGGTTAAAGATAACCACCATAGGACAAGGGGACTTATATATGACAACCGGGATTTGACCATAAACTGCAGTTCTAATGTAATTAAGCTTATTGCCAGAATACAAGATGAAGTTCATAGATTTGCTATATCCTATCACAGGAGCCTTAGAAATAAAAGGGCATTTCATTCAGTACTTGAGGACATACCCAATGTGGGAAAAACGAGAAGAAGGGCATTGTTGATGAAATTTGGAAGCATAGACAATATAAAAAAGGCAAATCTGGAAGAATTGACGGCTACGCCTTCCATAGACAGGCGTACGGCAAAAAACATCATTTCTTATTTCAAAATGGATGGTAAGAATTGAAATGTATATTCTTGATTAAGTAGTATACATACATTATACTAATTATAACACTTAATTTTAATTTTCAAGGAGAAACTTACAATGAATAAATTGAACAAATTTAAAAATTTTGCTATAAATCTAAGAGAAATATTGAATAGAGAAGATATAAAGATAGATGAACCCATGAAGTATCACACTTCTTTTAAGGTAGGGGGTCCTGCAGATATACTCCTTACCCCCAAAGATTTTCAACAGGTAGTAGATGTAATAAAGTTTTGTAGAAAAAATAACATACCCTTTTATATAATGGGAAACGGATCCAATTTGCTTGTAAAAGACGGCGGCATAAGGGGCATGATAATCAAGCTCATAAAATTGAACCATATCATTGTCGAGGGAAATAAAATTACTGCAGGAAGCGGGGCATCTTTGAAAGATGTTTCTACCGCCGCCTTGCAGAACAGTTTGACCGGAATTGAGTTTGCCTGTGGAATTCCCGGAAGTGTAGGGGGAGCAGTTACCATGAATGCAGGTGCGTATAACGGTGAAATCTCCAATGTGGTGGAAAGTGCAAAGGTTGTAGATAAATTCGGGAGGATAAGGATCCTCGACAGAGAGAAATTGAAATTGGGATACAGGATGAGTTCCATACTGATGTATGGATATACTGTCCTGGAAGTGACTTTTAATCTCGAAAAAGGAGAATATGATAGAATAAAAAAACGTATAGATGATTTAAATAGGAGAAGAAGAGAAAAGCAGCCCCTGGAATATGCTTCTGCAGGCAGTACTTTTAAAAGACCGGAAGGTCATTTTGCAGCTAAGCTGATAGAAGACAGCGGATTGAAGGGTGAAAGTGTTGGAGACGCCCAGGTTTCAGAGAAACATTCAGGATTTATAATAAACAGGGGAAATGCCACTGCCAGCGATATTTTGAATTTAATAGAGATTGTACAGTGCAGGGTAAAGGCAAAATTCAATGTGGATCTCTATACTGAAGTTAGAATCATAGGAGAAGATTAAAATATCAAATTTGCCGGATAAGTGGGGAATTGGTGCTTGTGCTGCACTTGATTCTCCATTTTAAGCTATATTTATTCTTACAATTCATTGTGCTATAATTAAAAAAAGCAAATTTGAATGAGAATCTAAATATGTATTGGTGGAGGAATGTGGCCATGAGATTTGTTATAGTGACAGGATTATCCGGGGCCGGGAAAACTCAGGCTATAAGAAGCTTGGAAGATTTAGGATTTTTTTGCGTAGACAATCTTCCTCCTACCCTTATACCTAAATTTGCAGAGGCCTGTTATCAGACTGACGGTAAAATAGATAAAATAGCTCTGGTAATAGATATAAGAGGAGGGCAGTTTTTTGACGATATATTTGAGAGCTTGAATTATATAAAAAAAGAAGGATATAAATATGAAATATTGTTTTTAGATGCTTCAGACGAGGTGCTTGTTAAGAGATTCAAAGAATCCAGGAGGAAACATCCTCTGTCCCCTAATGGAAGGATTTTAAAGGGAATACTTATGGAGAGAAACAGGCTTAGAGACATAAAGGAAAGGGCAGATAATATAATAGATACTTCAAATCTTGCAACCAGAGAATTAAGGGAAAAAATAACAGAAATATATTCGGAAGAAGGACAAATAGAAACCCAATTGATGATAACCGTGCTTTCCTTTGGATTTAAATATGGTATACCGGTGGATTCAGATTTAGTGTTTGATGTGAGGTTTTTGCCGAACCCATTTTATATCCCATCTCTTAAAAAATATTCTGGAAAAGACAAACCTGTAGTGGATTATATAATGGATTTTAAGGAAACTGCTATATTTATAGATAAGCTGGAAGACATGCTGGAGTTTTTAATTCCAAATTATTTGAAAGAGGGCAAGAGGCAGCTCATTATATCGATAGGATGTACTGGAGGCAGACATAGATCTGTAACTATTGCCAATGCCATTTACGACAGATTGAAAGCTAATGGACATAAAGTGAACATAGACCACAGGGATATTGAAGAGGACGTAAAGAATAAAGGTGGTAAAAAACTATGAGAATTGTAGATTGGCTTAGACCCGGCATAAAGGTTAAAAGGTGGGTTATGCTTGGAGCCATGGGAGTGCTGTTTATAATATTTGGAGTGATAGAGTTTGTAAATAGGAGGTTTTACAGCTTTTATTATATTTCTTTTTATGTATTTTTAATTGCATCCGGGATATTTGTGGTATATATTTCCATAACTCAGGGAATGCGTTCCATAATAGCTTTGATAAACAAGGGGTACTTGAACGTATCTCTGGATTCAAAAAAATTGGAGAGCCTCATATATGAAAAACGCCTCCTGGTAAAGGGACCCAAAATTGTGGCTATCGGCGGGGGTACAGGACTCTCCACCATGCTTCGGGGTCTCAAATATTATACTTCGAATATAACTGCCATAGTGACTGTTGCAGATGACGGCGGCGGTTCCGGCGATTTGCGGGAGGATTTGGGAATGCTTCCGCCTGGTGACATACGAAATTGCATACTTGCCCTGGCGGATACCGAACCTTTAATGGAAGATCTTCTCCAGTACAGGTTTAAAGATGGAAGACTTAAAAATCAAAGCTTTGGGAATCTGTTTCTGGCTGCCATGGACGGAATATCTTCAAATTTCGAGGAGGCTGTCCATAAAATGAGTTCTGTCCTTGCAGTTACTGGAAAGGTTATGCCTGTTACATTGGACAATTTGGTTTTAAAGGCAAGACTGAAGAATGGTTCTGTAGTGGAAGGGGAATCCAATATCCCCCAGGAGGCTATCAGGCAGAACAGCAGTATAGACAGGATTTTCATAGAACCTGAGAATGCAAGGGCCTTAAAGGAGGCAGTGGATGCCATATTGGATGCAGATGCCGTGATATTGGGACCGGGAAGCCTTTATACCAGTGTGATTCCCAATCTTCTGGTAAAGGATATAGCAGGTGCGATGCGAAATACAAATGCCCTGAAGCTTTATGTGTCTAATATAATGACCCAGCCTGGTGAAACGGATGGGTTTGCCGTAGAAGATCATATAAGAACGATTTTTGATCATGTGGGCAGTGGTATAATTGATTATGTGATTGTAAATGTAGGGAAGATAAACAGAGAATTGGAAGGAAAATACAAGGAAGAGGAATCACATCTGGTCAAGATAAACGAGGAGGCCATATCTTCCCTGGGAGTAAAGGTTATAGAAGGTGATTTTATAAGTGCTAAGAATGGACTTATAAGGCATAATTCCGAAAAATTGGCTTCTATATTGATAGAGACTATCATGGATAAAAAACTTCTGTATGACAGAAAGAAAATAATAGAATATTTCTATTTATCGGAGAGGTTAAAGGAAATAAAGAGATAAGCGGGAGATTGAATATGTCATTTTCGTTGAGGGTAAAAAATGAGATCTGCAGATATGCGAATATGAGCAGAGAAGAAGCTGTGGCTGAGTTGTCTGCAATAATGAAGGTAAGCGGTACTTTACTTTTGGGTGGGATAAAAAAGTTTGGCTTTAAGATAATTACGGAAAATGCTCCCACTGCCAGGTTTCTCTTCAAGCTGTTAAAGGATAAATTTGATATACATACGAAGATACTGGCGAAGAGAAGTAATTCTCTAAAAAAAAATCATATATATGAGATAATTATATCGGAAGATGGAAAAGTAAGGGGACTTCTCAAAGAAGTGGGAATTTTAAAAGAGGAAGGAGATATCTTTTCCCTGGATTACAGCATACCGAGGGATATGGTGAGGACTGATCTGCTAAAAAGGGCATATATAAGAGGTGCATTTTTGGGAGGGGGAAGTATCAGCAATCCTGAGAAGACATATCATCTGGAGTTTGTAACCCATAATGATATATATGCAGGCGATTTGAGCAGCCTTATAAATGAGTACGGATTGAATTCTAAAATAATACAGAGGAAGAACAGCTTTATAGTGTACATCAAGGAAGGGGAACAGATAGTAAATCTTTTAAGTATAATGGGAGCATATTCTGCACTTCTGAAGCTGGAAAACATAAGGATAATGAAGGACATGAGAAATAATGTAAACAGGCTGGTAAACTGTGAAACTGCAAATTTAAGCAAAACTGTGAATGCATCGGTAAGACAAACGGAAAGCATAAAGCTTATACAGAGAAGGATAGGTCTAAACAGGCTCCCTGAGAATTTGAGAGAGATTGCCGAACTTAGGTTGAATTATCCGGATGAATCTTTAAAGGAATTGGGTGAAATGCTGAAACCCAAGGTGGGTAAATCTGGTGTGAACCATAGGTTAAGGAGAATTGAAAAAATAGCAGAGGAGCTTAGAAAAGAAAGGTAGGAACAGAGTATATGTCTAAGCATGAAGATGTAATAAAATATATACTTTCACTGGAAGTTGGCACCAAGATTTCAGTTAGAAGTATAGCGAGTGAATTAGGCGTTAGTGATGGAACAGCATATAGAGCTATAAAAGATTCTGATACTCTGGGAATAGTTACTACCATCCCGCGGGTTGGAACTGTTAGAATAGAAAAAGTTGGGAAGAAAAATATAGATGTCCTGACCTATGGTGAAGTTATAAATGTAGTGGACGGTAGTTTGCTGGGAGGTAAGAATGGTATACATAAGATGCTTCACAGTTTTATAATAGGGGCAATGACTACAGAAGCTATGAAGCGGTATATAAGAAAAGACTGCCTTGTTATAGTTGGAAATAGAGAAGATGCACAAAAACTTGCACTTTTAAATGACGCGGGAGTTCTTATAACCGGAGGTTTTGGATGCAGCGATAGAATAAAGGAACTGGCCAATGAAAAATGTCTTCCCATAATATCCAGCAGCTATGATACTTTTACTGTAGCCAGCATGATAAACAGGGCTATTTCTGAAAATCTCATAAAAAAAGACATAGTTTTAGTAGAGGATATAATGGAGGACAGTCCGTGCTACCTTAAATCCACAGACACAATTGAAAAATGGAAAAAAATAATGCGTGAAGTCAAACACGAGAGATATCCCATAGTGGACAGTGAGAAGAGAGTGGTTGGAATTGTATCCCTGAAGGATTTGTCGAACCACTATGTTGATGATGAACCAGTCAGCAGGATAATGCACAAGGATCCCATCACGGTGACTCCTAAGACCACAGTTGCCTATGCAGCCCATATAATGGGATGGGAGGGTATAGAGCTTTTCCCGGTGGTAAAAGGCAAGAAGTTGGCAGGTGTCATAACCAGGAGGGATGTAATAAAAGCACTTCAGTATATGGCAAGACAGCCCCAGTCGGGAGAAACCCTTGAGGATTCCATGTTGAAAAAATTCGAATTCAATATTGAGGACAATGTGGCGCATTTTAAGGGAAAGATAACTCCTGAAATGCTGGATCCCATTGGTACTGCTTCCTGGAGCTCGCTGAACATGCTCCTTTCCACTGTTGCAATTATGATTTTGAGGCAGAAAAATAATGCAAATATTTTGGTGGACAGTATAAATACCTATTTCATGAAGCCTGTACAGATTGACAGCGAGATTGAAATATATGTTAATGCGATAGATGAGGGTATAAATTACTGCAAAGTGGAAGTTGATATGTATGATGAAAAAAAAAATATAGTCGGGAAATGTATTTTGTCCGCAAGAATGATAAGAAGGTGAAAAGTCCTGATTATTAGTGGAAACTAGGGGGTTGATTGTGATTATGGAGAAAAAATGTAAATGGGTTAGCCTGCATCAGCATACGGAGTATTCCCTTCTGGATTCTTCAGCCAAGATTCCTGAACTCATAGCAAGGGCCAAAGAGCTGGGAATGAACAGCATGGCCATAACGGATCACGGAGTTATGTATGGATGTGTGGATTTTTATAAGGAGGCCAAAGCTCAGGGAATTAAACCCATAATAGGCTGCGAAATATATGTATCCCAGGGAGATATGCATGTAAAACAGAATAATGGCAGAAACAAAAATTATCATCTTGTGCTTCTTGTAAAAAATAAAGAAGGATATTCAAACCTGATGAAGATAGTTTCCACTGCCTCTATTGAGGGATTTTATTATAAACCCCGTGTGGATCATGATTATTTAAAATCCCACAGCAGGGGACTCATAGCATTGAGTGCCTGCATGAACGGTGAAATACAGTCCCATATATTAAATGATGATCTTGATGCAGCCAAAAATGCGGCAATTTTTTACAGGGATACTTTCAGTGATGGATTTTACCTTGAACTACAGTATCATGGAATAGAACAGCAGCTTAAAATAAATGACCGGCTCATTTCAATGTCAAAAGAGCTTGGTATTCCCCTGGTGGCTACTAACGATGTCCACTATATAAGAAAAGAGGACTACAGGGCTCATGATATCCTGCTCTGTATACAAACCGGTAGGACTGTGGATGAAAAGGACAGGATGCGGTATCCCTCGGATGAATTTTATCTGAAGTCCCCGGCAGAAATGTATAAGATGTTTTCAAATGTGCCGGAGGCTCTGGAAAATACAGTTAAGATAGCAGAAGAGTGTAATTTTGACTATGAATTTCACAAGTCAAAACTTCCCAAGTTCCCTCTCCCGGAGGGAGTGGATGCCTATGCTTATCTGAGGGATCTGTGTTATAAGGGGCTAGAAAAAGGATATGAAAATGTAACTGAAAAATTAAAGGAAAGACTGGAATATGAACTTGGTGTAATAAAAACCATGGGATATGTGGATTATTTTCTCATAGTCTGGGATTTTATAAGATTTGCAAGGGAAAATAAAATCATGACAGGTCCCGGCAGGGGAAGCGGAGCTGGTTCCATAGTTGCCTACACTCTTGGGATTACAAAAATAGATCCTATAAAATACAACCTTATTTTTGAACGTTTTTTGAACCCGGAAAGAGTTTCCATGCCTGATATAGACAGTGATTTTTGTTATGAGAGGCGTGGAGAAGTCATAGATTATGTAGTTAGAAAATACGGGGAGAATAACGTATCACAGATTATAACATTTGGAACCATGGCAGCCAGGGCAGTCATAAGGGATGTGGGCAGGGCCATGAATTATTCCTATGCAGAAGTGGATAGAATAGCGAAAATGGTTCCCACAGTTCCGAATATAACTATAGACAGGGCACTTGAAATGAATCCGGAGTTCAAGGAGGCATATGACAGCGAGCCGAGAACCAGGGAACTTATAGATGTGGCGAAGTCCCTTGAAGGACTTCCGAGGCACACTTCTACACATGCTGCTGGAGTCGTGATAGCTTCGAAACCTCTTGTGAATTACGTACCTCTTCAAAAGAATGACGATAATGTAGTAACTCAGTTCACAATGAATACTTTGGAAGAACTTGGGCTTTTAAAGATGGACTTTCTGGGTCTGCGTACCCTGACTGTTCTCAGGGATGCCGTGGACATGATAAAACAGGATAAGGGGAAGGAGATTGATCTTGACAATATAGATTATGACGATCAATCCGTATACAGTATGATAGGCGAGGGGGAGACGACCGGCGTGTTTCAGCTGGAATCCGCCGGAATGACATCTTTCATGAAAGAGTTAAAACCGGATTCACTGGAGGATATTATAGCAGGAATAAGTCTTTACAGGCCGGGGCCCATGTCAGAAATCCCAAAGTACATCAAGAATAAAAAGAATCCGGATGAAATTGAGTACATAACTCCCCAGCTCAAACACATTCTTTCTGTTACCTATGGGTGCATGGTGTATCAGGAACAGGTCATGCAGATCGTAAGGGATTTGGCTGGCTATTCCATGGGCAGGAGTGATCTTGTAAGGAGAGCCATGTCCAAGAAGAAACACAAGGTTATGGAAGAAGAGAGACATAATTTTGTATATGGGATAGTGGATGAAAATGGGAAAATACAGGTTCCGGGCTGTGTAAGAAATGGTATATCTGAGGATATTGCCAACAGGATATACGATTCCATGGTTGATTTTGCCTCATATGCTTTTAATAAATCCCATGCAGCTGCTTATGCAGTGGTGGCATTTCAAACTGCATATTTGATGCACTATTATCCTGTAGAATTTACGGCAGCCATGTTAAACAGCGTGAAGGGCGACAGTGAAAAGGTTGCCTATTACATAAGGTTTGCAAAAAATAAGGGTATAAAAATACTTCCTCCAAGTATCAACGAAAGCTGTGCCAAGTTCACGGTGGAAAATGGCTGTATCAGATTCGGACTTTCTGCTGTAAAAAATGTGGGTGAAAACATAATAGACAGCATAGTCGGGTCAAGAAATCAACATGGTAAATTCAAGGATCTGGCCGATTTCTGCAACAGCATAGATATTGGTGCAATAAATAAAAGAGTGGTGGAAAGTCTTATAAAGGCAGGTGCCTTTGACTGCTTTCATGTATACAGGTCCCAGCTTGTGGCAGTACATGAGAAGGTAATTGACGGCATAATAAATTCCAGAAAAAGAAACATAAAAGGGCAGGTCAGCCTGTTCTCACAAATTGAAGACAGAGGAGTGAAAATACAATATCCCGAAATAGGGGAATTCAAAAAAAGAGATATGCTTGCAATGGAGAAAGAAATGACCGGGCTGTACCTTTCAGGGCACCCTCTTGAGGAATATGCCAAGACCTTGAAACTTCAAACAGATACTAAAATATCCGATATAGTGAGTGTAAAGACCCTGGAAGAGGGCTTTGTAGAGGAGAGCAAGGTAAAAGACGGTGACAGGGTCGTGGTTGGAGGAATACTTTCGGAAGTATCCAAGAAAATAACCAGGAACAACGATATGATGGCTTTTGCAAAGATAGAGGATCTCTACGGCATTGTGGAGATAATAATATTTCCCAAGGTTTTTCAGAAATTTAAAAATTTAATTTATGATGATTCTATGATTATAGTAGAAGGCAGGGTAAGTGTAAGAGAGGAAGAAGATCCCAAGATTCTCTGTGAAAACATAAAACCTCTTGTGAGAGTGGATATCAATAAGCTTTATATATTGATAGGGGACCAGTCGGATTTGAAACAGGCCGTAGATGAAATCAAAACTATATTTTCAGATTTTAAAGGAAATATGCCTGTATATTTATGTACAGCCAAGGAGAGAAAGAAGTTCAGACTTGACAGAGAACTCTGGGTGGAACCCAGTTCAGAACTTGTTTCTATTTTAAAGAAAAAATTTGGAGAAAAAAATTTAAAGATAATTTAAAAATTGGTATATTTTATTGCCGAATAAACAAAATAACATAGGAAGAGCTTTTTCACGGGTTTTGGCAGCCGTGTTCTGAAAATCAGCACCAAAATATGGTGAAAAGGCAATCGTTGTATGTTATAATTGACGTGTAGAAGTTATAAATTTTATTTGTAGTTTCAATGGGACATAAAAAGTCCCTGCGGTCACAGGAGGTAACAAGTATGAAAACAATAGCTGTGTTGACAAGCGGCGGAGATGCTCCAGGCATGAATGCTGCCATAAGGGCAGTGGTGAGAACGGCTTTGGATAAGAAATTTACTGTGATGGGGATAGAAAGAGGATACAGCGGCCTCATAAACGGTGAAGTTATGCCTATGGAAAGAAAAACTGTGGCGGATATCATACAAAGGGGAGGAACTGTATTGAAAACTGCCCGCAGCGAAGAATTTAAGACTGAAAAGGGAAGAAAAAAAGCAGTGGGCGTGCTGAAAAAATTTGGTATAGACGGACTGGTTGTAATTGGAGGAGATGGTTCCTTCAGAGGGGCCCAGGAATTGTCCAAAATGTCCATAGCCACTATTGGAATTCCCGGTACCATAGATAATGACCTGGCATATACGGATTTTACCATAGGATTTGACACGGCAGTAAATACGGTATTGGATGCCATAAATAAATTGAGGGATACTTCCACTTCGCATGAAAGAGTGAGTGTAGTAGAGGTTATGGGAAGAAATTGTGGGGATATAGCGCTTTATTCCGGTCTGGCAGGAGGTGCCGAGAACATAATTCTGCCCGAGATAGGATATGATGGGGATGAACTGTGCAGAAGCATAATCAGGGAAAAAACCAAGGGCAAGCTGCATAATTTGATAGTCCTTGCCGAAGGTATTGGAGGAGCTGAAGCTCTTGCTGAAAAGATACAAAAGGTTACTGGAATAGAGGCTAGAGCCACAAAACTCGGACATATTCAAAGGGGAGGAAGTCCCAGCTGCATGGATAGAATACTGGCTTCCAAATTCGGGTACAGAGCTGTGGAACTGCTGGAAGAGGGAAAAACCTCTAGAGTTGTTGGAATTCGGGGTGGAAAGATTGTCGATTTGGATATAGATGAGGCTTTAAACATGTCAAAACATTTCGATAATAAGTTGTACAATATAGCAAACGCATTGGCTTAGAGGAGGGATATGTACTATGCAAAAGACTAAAATGATTTTTACTATCGGACCTGCAAGTAGTTCGGAGAAAGTTTTATCGAAGCTTATTGAAGCCGGTATGAATGTATCCAGGCATAATTTTTCACACGGGGATTATGCCGAGCATGAAGAGATGATAAATACTGTAAAGAAATTGAGGGAAAGATATGACAGGCCCATAGCAATTATGCTGGACACCAAGGGCCCTGAAATAAGAACGGGGAATTTTAAGGATGATAAGGTGGAATTGAAGGAAAATGAACATTTTGCCGTCTACTGCGGGGAAGATGTCCTCGGCGATGATCATAGATGTTCTATAACCTATGATGGGCTGTGTAAAGATGTCAAAAAGGGAAACCACATATTGATTGATGATGGTTTAATTGATTTGAAAGTTGAAGGCATTGAGGGAAGTAAAATAGATTGTACAGTTGAAAACAGCGGAATTATCAGCAATCACAAGGGAGTAAATGTTCCGGGGGTTTCCGTATCACTTCCGGCTCTTACTAAAAAAGATGAAGAGGATCTGAAGTTTGGATGCAGGATGGGTATAGATATGGTGGCGGCTTCTTTTATAAGAAAAGCTGCAGATGTGCTTGCTATAAGGAAGGTGCTTGAAGCAAATGGAGGACAAGACGTACAGATATTTTCCAAGATAGAGAGCCGTGAAGGTGTTGACAATATAGATGAAATACTTAAATTTTCTGATGGGATAATGATTGCAAGAGGAGATATGGGAGTTGAGATTCCCATAGAACAGGTACCCATGATTCAAAAAATGATAATAGAAAAATGTAACAGGGTGGGAAAACCTGTCATAACTGCTACCCAGATGCTGGATTCTATGATAAGAAATCCAAGGCCTACAAGGGCTGAAGCATCCGATATAGCCAATGCCATATTTGACGGGACGGACGCCATAATGTTGAGCGGGGAATCTGCAAATGGGAAATATCCTGTACAGGCAGCCCAGACCATGGCAAAGATAGCCCAGACTGCAGAGAAGAAAATAAATTACGATAATCTGCTTGAGAGGAAAAGAGAAGCTCATATACAAAATGTTCCCAATGCCATAAGTCTGGCAACTTGTACTACTGCTTCCGAGTTGAATGCTTCTGCCATAATAACTGCCACCCAGAGTGGACATACAGCTAGGATGGTTGCAAAATACAGGCCCGAATGTCATATAATAGCTGTGACTCCGAGCCATAGAGTTGCGAGAAGTCTTGCTCTCAACTGGGGAGTGTACCCGATAACTGCGAAGAGGGCGAATTCTACTGATGAGCTCATAGAAAATTCTGTTAACATAGCTTTAAAGAGCGGTTATGTGCAAAAAGGCGACCTGGTGGTCATAGCTGCAGGCATACCTGTCAGTTATTCCGGAACCACCAATATGCTGAAGGTTCACATAGTGGGTGATATCCTGGTTCAGGGCAGAGGTGCAGGGATAAGACCCGGCTACGGTAACGTGAAAGTTGTTGGAAGTCCCAAAGAATCAGATGAAATTGTTGAGAGAGACGATATACTGGTAGTTAAGAATTTGGATAGGGGATATATGAGTGTGCTGGACAGGGTGTCCGGGGTTATAGCGGAAAGCGGTGGACTGACATCTCATCTTGCCATCGAATGTATATCCAGGGAAATACCTATTATATGCAGCGCAGGAGGTGCTACTGAAGTACTTAAAACCGGGACATTTATAACTATGGACGTTATAAGGGGCATTGTATATAACGGTAGAGCCAATATAATGTAAATCAAAAAAAAGAGCAGCTGACAGCTGCTGTAAAATAAAAATCCTGCAAAGATCAAATATGAGCTGATGAATTCAATTATTTCTGAGAGTCCTTTGAATCATCTGACAGATCTTTGCGGTATGAAAAATTGCATGGTTCTCCGTCGCAATTCAATACGATATCGTCATCTTTACCTGTATATATTGCATTTTTGTCCACTGCATCCTTGTGAAGTTCTCCCTCGTTTGCATTTTCCTTTGATTTTAAGTTCTTTTTGTCCTTCATTATAATACCTCCAAATTTATAAATTTTAATATTTTAAAGTAATTGTTATATTGTCTTATTTAATAATTATTATTGATTAATTATTATTATAACATACTTTGCCAGGTTGTCAATCCTTTTTTGGCTTATTTTGTTTTTTAATTTATAACATTGGAAATAATTATAAATTTATTGTATAATTATTAAATATGTGGATAAAATTATATAATAGAAATCAAGGCAACTGATTCTATATTTTTTGCACCTTTAAAGGTGCAATTTTTTTATATGCGGGAAGAGTTCGGTTTAAAAATAATGTATACTATATGTAGATAATTAATTTTTTTGGCAGGTGAAGACATGAAGGAAAAAATAATGAAAAATTTGAAATACATATTAAGAATAAGTGGAATTGGATACCGCGGTGAAGGGGTCGGAAGGATAGACGGGTTTACGTTTTTTATACCCGGAGCTCTGCAGGGTGAAAAGGTAATTGTAAAAGCAGTAAAAGTAAACAAGAATTTTGCCTTTGGAAAACTGCTCGATGTGGTTGAGCCCTCACCTGAAAGAGTCAATCCACCCTGTGCCGTATATAAAAGATGCGGTGGATGCCAGCTGCAGCATATGTCCTACAGTGCACAGCTGAATTTCAAAAAAAACAGGGTGAGAGAGTGCCTCGAGAGAATAGGAAAATTTGAGGTAACCGAATCCAGCGGGGAGAATTCGTTAAAACTGTACGATACTCTGGGGATGAAAAATCCATACAGGTACAGGAATAAGGTACAGCTTCCAGTTGGCAGGGACGAGTCTGGTTTAAAGATTGGATTCTATGCAAACAGGAGCCATGACATAATAGATATGGACAGCTGTCTCATACAGGATGAGTCTGCGGATAGAGTTGTGAAATCTATAAGAAAATGGATTGAAAAATACAATGTCCCCGTTTACGACGAAAAGACCGGCAGGGGAATCATAAGGCATATAATGATAAGAAAAGCCTTTGTTACAGGAGAGATAATGGTTGTAATTGTGACTTCCGTGTCCGAAATTCCTCACAAGGCTGAATTTATAGAAGCCCTGATCCAGAATATTCCCCATATAGTGAGTATAATTCAAAATATAAATGACAGAAGGACCAACGTTATACTGGGAGATAAATCTGTAACACTGTGGGGAAAAGACAGTATAAGCGACTATATAGGCAAATTCAGATTTAACATATCACCCATGTCCTTCTTTCAGGTAAATCCACTGCAGACTAAGATCCTCTACCGAAAAGTACTGGAATATGCCCATCTTACGGGGAATGAAATTGTATTTGATGCCTACTGCGGCACCGGCACCATTTCTCTTTTCCTCTCGCAGAAGGCAAAAAAGGTCTATGGAATTGAGATAGTGGAGTCTGCAGTTGAAAATGCCGGAGTAAATGCCAGGGAAAACGGCATCCACAATGTGAAATTCATATCAGGCAAATCTGAAGAAATAATACCAAAACTTGCAGAAGAGGGCATAAAGGCCGATGTGATGGTAGTGGATCCTCCGAGAAAAGGCTGTGATGCAGCTCTTCTCCGTTCCGCTGCCAGTATGTCCCCGAGGACTATAGTCTATGTATCCTGTGATCCTGCCACGCTGGCCAGAGATCTTGGGATATTGAGCAATCTGGGCTATAGACCTGAAAAGGTTCAGCCAGTGGACATGTTCCCGCAGACGGCCCATGTGGAGACTATAGTTTCGCTACAAAGGAAAGATATGTAGAAATCCTTGATTTTAA
>ENA-UOOI01000512-UOOI01000512.1-fermentation-metagenome-genome-assembly--contig:-NODE-512-length-48879-cov-3.598456_pt1 | contig 48879 bp, 38 predicted proteins | sample MGYA00245779_ERZ724027 | MGnify/ENA primary metagenome ERZ724027 (study PRJEB28704, sample SAMN03018318) | fermentation metagenome | biome: anthropogenic terrestrial biome; feature: soil; material...
CTGGTGGTAACCTTTTCAATTATTTTAGTGGACTACTTTTCAATTATTTTTTACAGGAATTAAAAGTTCCCGTTGGGTTTACAATAAAAAAATAGGAATTGAAGGCAAAGGAATAACATTAAACGAAAATGATACGTAAAAAATGAATAACAACGAAAAAAATGTAATTTTGTAAGGCAAAAATAGGAATTTAACTGTAAGATGATGAACGCTATGACTGAATACTTGTTATTTACTTCGCGAGATGAATTTAGGAATTGGTTACATGATAATTGCCTGTCTGGCGACGGTGTTTGGCTGTTATTCGGCAAATCAGGCGGGCCAAAAACAATAAAGGCAAGTGAAGCGCTTGAAGAAGCCCTTTGTTTCGGTTGGATTGACGGACAAATGCAGAATATAGACGATAAAACTTACATAAAATATTTTTCTATACGCAGGAAAAACAGTAAGTGGTCAGATAAAAATAAGGCGTTAATTGAAACGCTCGAAAAGCAGGGGATAATGACCGATTATGGTAGAACGAAAATAAGGGAAGCCCAGAAAAACGGTCAATGGGACGCACCTGATCCATCGAAAGTTACGGATGAACAAATAGTGATTTTATCTGATTTATTGAGAGAACATGAATTAGCCTTTACGAATTTTCAAGTAATGTCTCCATCTGTGAAAAAGACATATACACGGGCCTATTTTGATGCTAAAACGGACGTAGGGCGTATTAAACGTCTATCATGGATAATTGAACGATTAAATAAAAATCTAAAACCAATGTAGTGATTTGAGCGTATTTCTGTATAGAAAGGAAATAAATGAATCCCAATGAAAACAACCAACAGAAATATATATAGGGGAAACAACAAAGACAGTACAACAAAGACAGTACAAAACATGAAAAAATAGGCGACTGACATAAATGCCTCACTGTTGGCAGTCATGTTGTAAAAAAAAAAGAGGACTAAACGAAAAAGATGAAAAAGAAAATAATTTTACTTCTATTAATTATCGGTTTTATTTCAAGTTGTGAATCCGACAAATCAGCTGAGGGGAAACTGAAAATCATAAAGGCAAATTCCACGCAAGTGGATATAAAAGATGATAATGATTTTAGAAAGAATGCCTGGCGGATTGTTCCTGAAGCAAATCCGGACGTTTACACAACGTCAGCAAAAAAGGTTACTTTCTATACCGACATAGACTCTATTTCATTTGACATAAAACAGAAAGAGCACTACGATTTTGTGATATTGCTCAACGGGAAAGATTCTGCAAGAACACGAATTGTTTGGGAACCTTCGAAATTGGAAATCCTAAAACAGGGACAAGAATATAATTATTCAGATAATCGCCCTATTCCAACCTTTAGTTATCAATCGCAAGATGACCCGAATCTTATCAGAGTAAGAAAAAATCTGAAATTGGACTCTATTGCCGGAAATGGAAATGAACTTTCTCAAATTTTTAATTTAATGCATTGGATTCACAATCTGATAAAACATGACGGGAACAGTAACAATCCAACTTTAAAAAATGCTATTGATTTGATTGAGGTTTGTAAAACTGAAAATCGGGGCGTGAATTGTAGGATGTTGGCGACGATACTTAACGAATGTTATTTATCAATGGGAATAAAATCCCGATACATAACATGTATGCCTAAAGAAACTGAATTTGATGATTGTCATGTTATCAATATGGTTTATAGCAAAGAATTAGACAAATGGATTTGGATGGATCCAACTTTTGACGCGTATGTAATGGATGACAAAGGAAACATACTTGGTATTCAGGAAGTCAGGGAAAGACTTATTAAAGATCAGCCTTTAGTTCTTAATGCAGATGCCAACTGGAACAGAACGAGCTTGCAGACAAAAGAATACTATTTAAACTATTATATGGCGAAAAATCTTTACAGACTTACAACACCGTTAGTAAGTAAATATAATACAGAAACCTGGCAAAATGGAAAAGAGATGATATCTGTTGAGTTATTACCTTTGGATGGCATTGAACAAACGCCTCAAAAAAGAGAATGGGTTGAGAAAACAGGTGTAAAATTTATTTATTACAAGACAAACAACCCTGATTTATTTTGGACAAGACCTGAATAATTTTGAGTTTGCCCTGACACACAAAACCAACGCTTCGCAAACCCCAAAGAGCCAAATCCACCCACCGCCCTTAAATAAAACTTTCGTGAGAAAGCAATAAAAACAATTAAGCCACAACTTGGCGAATTATTACATTTTTCAAAATGGAGCTTTGATTCAAAAGATTGTGACAAAATTCTTCGGATAGAAACCGATAAGTGAACACGTGAGTCCCGGAGAATATGAAATGAATGAAAAGTTATTTGGAAGTTTACTTTAAAAATATTTACTTTGCAAATATTTTGTAATAGCAATTATTTTCAATGGAATTAATTTGCCGGTTAAAGGACATATATAAAACTCTTTATGCTTATGAAAAGCAGTTTTCGGAGCAAACAGGTATCACCATTAATGAGGGAGCTTTGCTTTGCTGCCTGAAAGATGACAAGCCGAAATCTGCGAACGAATTATGTGATTTTATCGGACTGTCCGGTTCGAGGGTGTCGCGTATTATCCATACTATGGAAGAAAAAGGATTCATTTTGCGCGAGATTGGAGCTTCCGACAAACGCCAAATGATTTTTACGCTGACAGATAGCGGCAGGAAAAAGATCAAGGAAATGAAAAAGCATAATATCGATATAGATTCTTTGCTTGCTCAATTAATTTTCGTTGCAAAATAATATTTTTTATCTATACTATTGCTGTTAGCAAATATGTAACTTGACAAATAAGTAACACATAAATATGAAGATTATTATTATCGGGGGAGTGGCTGGAGGGGCTACTGCGGCTGCACGTCTCAGAAGACTGGATGAAGAGGCGGAAATTATTCTTTTCGAAAAAGATGAGTATGTATCTTATGCCAATTGCGGACTACCATATCATATCGGGGGAACGATCGAGAACCGCGACGAGCTGTTTTTGCAGACACCGGAAGGATTCAGAAGTCGTTTCTGCATTGATGTCCGTATAAAGTCGGAGGTTATCGCAATAGATTCTGCACAAAAAACCGTCACAGTAAAGGATTTGAAAACGGGCACCATATATAAGGAAGGATACGATAAACTCATCCTTTCTACCGGTGCAAAACCTGTAAAACCGGCGATCAGCGGCATAGAGAATGAAAACATCTTTTCGTTGCGCAATGTGCCGGATATGGATCGGATAAAATATGCAATCACCGGAAAAAAAGCAGCATCGGCGGTGATTGTCGGAGCCGGGTTTATCGGGCTTGAAATGGCTGAAAACCTGAAAGAAGCCGGACTATCAGTGTCAGTGGTCGAGCAGGCCGATCAGGTGATGGGAATGGTTGACTATCCCATGGCGGCTATGGTGCATCAATATCTGCGTTCACAAAAGATAGATCTTTTTCTTAAAGAAAATATTATAGCGTTCGAATCGGATAACGGGCATATCAATGTGCGGCTGGCAAGCCAAAAATCCATTACGGCTGATATTGTTATTCTGAGTATCGGCGTAACGCCTGAGAATGGCCTGGCTAAAGGTGCCGGACTGGAAATCGGCCGTTTGGGAGGAATTGTGGTGAATGACTATATGCAGACCTCCGACACGGATATTTATGCGGTGGGCGATGCCGTGGAAGTGAAAAATCCTGTTACCGGGAAACCTACGATTATCCCGCTTGCCGGTCCGGCCAACAAACAGGCGAGGATCGCTGCCGATAACATTATAACGGGAAACAGGAGGGTTTACAAAGGGACGATCGGAACTTCTGTTGCCAAGGTATTTGATATGACGGTGGCCTCTGCCGGAGCTTCAGAAAGGTTGCTTTCGCGAGAAGGAATAAAGTATATAACGTCGATCAGCCATGCAGGATCGCATGCCGGCTATTATCCCGGTGCTTTGCCGTTGTCTGTCAAAATCAACTTTGCTCCGGATGGGAAACTGCTTGGTGCACAGGTGGTCGGATTCGACGGGGTGGATAAACGCATCGACCTGTTGGCGCAGGTGATCCGTAACGGGGGAAGTGTTTATGACCTGCAGGAGATAGAGCATGCGTATGCACCGCCTTTTTCTTCGGCGAAAGATCCGGTGAATATGGCAGGATTTATTGCCGAGAATATCCTCACCGGCCGGGTAAAGATTGTCCACTGGAATGACATGGACAATGCGAAAGCCGATACCGTGATTATTGATGTGAGGACAAAAGAGGAATTTGAATTCGGCCATATCGATAAGGCTGTCAATATTCCTTTGGATGAATTGCGGAACAGGCTTTCCGAAGTTCCCACCGATAAACCGATTTATATCTACTGCGCGGTCGGATTACGCGGTTATACGGCCTCACGCATCCTCTTGCAGCACGGCTATACCGCTGTTTATAACTTATCGGGAGGATACAAAACCTATTCCTGCGTTCTTCAGGATCAACGGAATGGTGCCGGCAGTGCCGGAAATGAGTGTGATTTCTTTCCTGTGATCCGGGATGACGGGGAAATAAGAATGGATCCGGAGAAAAAGGTTATTGTGGATGCCTGCGGATTGCAGTGCCCCGGACCCATCAGGGAACTGAAAAAGCATTATGATACGTTATTGCCCGGGCAGCGGTTGACGATAAAAGTAACCGACCAGGCTTTCGGGCAGGATCTGAATGCCTGGTGCAACATGATGGGCGCAACGCTTATTGATATTGATCATTCGGGAGGAGTTATCACAGCTACTGTAGAAAAAACGGAGGCGAAAAATTCCTCCGCATCTGTGAGTAATCATCTTATGAAGAGTAGCGACACCAAAACGCTGATTGTTTTCAGCGACGATCTGGATAAGGCTTTGGCAACCTTTGTGATTGCAAACGGCATGCTGGCATCGGGTAAAAAGGTGAGCATATTCTTTACGTTCTGGGGGTTGAGTGTTATTAAGAAGCAGCACAAACCGGCTGTGAAAAAAGATTTCATCTCCCGCATGTTCGGTATGATGCTTCCTTCGCACAGCCGTAAACTGGGATTGTCGAAAATCAACATGATAGGCGTAGGCGGAAAGATGATGAGATATGTGATGAAAAACAAACATATAGACAGCCTGGAGGAACTGATGCAGCAGGCCATAGACGCAGGAGCGGAATTAATTGCCTGTTCCATGTCGATGGATGTGATGGGGATACGGAAAGAAGAACTGGCGGATGGAGTGACCATTGGTGGAGTGGCTACTTATCTGGAGCGGGCTGAACAGTCGAATATCAATTTATTTATTTAAAGTTTTGCACGGATTGCGATTTATCTGTTCAATAAATTTAGTCTTTTGACTTTTGCTCAATTAGTTTAACGCAAATGCCGGAATAATAACAATAAGAGATGGGGATTTTTAGAAATATATTCAAATCGCCGGATAAGGGCGAATTAAAGGAAAAGATTAGAAAGGGTGCTTTACTGCTGGATGTACGTAGCCGGGAAGAATATAATTCCGGATATGCCGCCGATTCGGTGAATATCCCGTTGGATATTCTGGCAAATGAAATCGGAAAGCTCAGTAAAGATGTCCCCATTGTTGTCGTTTGCCTAAGCGGTGCACGGAGCGCTTATGCTGTGAACTTACTGAAAAGCGAAGGATTTGAAGCGTATAATGGCGGTGGATGGCAATCGTTTTAGGAAATGAAAACAGATTGGAACAAACGTTATTCCGTAGAGGAATATGTATACGGGAAACAACCCAATTATTTTTTTCGGACGGTTATGGATACATTGTCCCCGGGAAAAATCCTGTTGCCTGCGGAAGGAGAGGGGCGAAATGGAGTATATGCGGCATGCAGAAAGTGGGATGTTATGGCGTTTGACAGTAGTCCCGTTGCCCGGCAAAAAGCGCTGAAACTTGCCGGGGAGAATGGTGTTGAAATTAATTATCATGTATGTGATTATCCGGATTTCAATTGTCATGAAAGTGTTTTTGATGCGATCGCATTCATTTATGCGCATCTTCCGGACAAGCAAAAGCATACATATTACCGGCGTTTGTTCCTGTGTTTGAAAACAGGAGGAAAAGTAATCTTCGAAGCATTCAGTAAGAATCAGCAAAAGTATCAATTGGACGACCCTCAGGCAGGAGGCCCGCGAGATCCCGGTATGTTGTTCTCAAAAGAAGAGGTAGAAGAGATTTTTACCGGCTTTGCTCTACTCAAGCTGGAGGAAGAAAAGATCCTTTTATCCGAAGGTCCCGGGCATACCGGATATGCTTCTGTGGTCCGATGCGTGGCGGAAAAAATATAGCAAGACGATATCGCATATCGAAACATTCCATGTAAATTTGTTTTCTGCTTATTTAGCTTAATGAAATAGTTGTTTTTTAATGTTATTGCGTATATTTGTGTGACCTGTAAGCGGTGGAGATGTCGGGAGAAAACGGAATGATAGAGATAAAATAAAAGATAAGTAAAGGTTAATCGATTTAATCTCATGAAAGTTATAAATAGGATTTTAGTTTTTTTGATGTTGTTTTGCCTATACAACTGTACTGGAGTTACTGATGTACAGGATAGTATGAATCTGGATTTTGAATTCAAAAATCCCGGTTCACATTTGCCTAAGCACTGGTATACAGGGGGTGAAAGTTTCAAGATCTCTGTAGACAGCCTGGAGAAACACAGCGGAAAGTTTAGCCTGAAAATGGAAACGCCCGGCACCAGGAATAATAATAGTTTTGGTGTATTTACAGGTACCCTTCCCATTGAAACTTTTGCAGGTAAAAATGTGGAATATAGAGGGTGGATAAAAACTAAAAATGTAAAAAATGGATATGCCGGATTATGGCTTAGGGTTGATGGAGAAAATACAGAAACACTTGGCTTCGACAATATGAATGACCGGGGTCTGACAGGCGACAATGATTGGACACAAGTATCCATAAAGATAGATATCAGCCGTGAAGCAATCAATATAAATTATGGCGGACTATTTCCGGGAGAAGGAGTTGTGTGGTTTGATAACCTCGAACTGTATGTAAATGGAGAAAAATTTATTGAGCCTAAACTTAAAACCACCCTTTCTCGGAAAGAAAAGAAAGTAATAAAAGAGTATATTTATCCGCTAAGAACATATGAACCTGACAGTGGTAATACGAAAGACCTTGAGATATTGGAGAAATTGATTGGTAACAGCAAAGTAGTTGCTTTAGGAGAGGTTTCCCACGGTTCAAGCGAGATCTTCAAGATGAAGAACCGTATCATTCAATATCTGGCTGCTAACAGCGGATTCGATATTTTTTCAATTGAAGCGAATATGCCGGAGTCATACAAACTCAATGACTATACAGTTCACGGGAAAGGGGACCCTAAAAAACTGATCGCGGGTATGTATTTTTGGACCTGGAGGACAGTAGAGGTGTTGAACATGGTTGAATGGATGCGTCGGTTTAACCATCCGGAGAAGCGTATTGAGTTTACAGGATTTGATATGCAATTTTACGAAGGTGCTGTAAAAGAACTTATGGATGCATTTGAAGAGGACGAGATTGTAAGAAATAAAATTGCTGATTTGGGAAAAATACTTAATGAGATAAAATCCCGTACGCAACAAAACAGAGAATTGGTATCAGCTGACGACAACGAGATGAAAGAAATTGATTCCCTCATTTCGTTCATACAGAATAGTATTGAAACATCATCCTTTCAAACATCCGACAAACAATGGTTGCAGCAAAATATGGTAATAATACGGCAATATTTGGGGTCTATTAACTATGCCTGGCGTGACAAGTGCATGGCAGACAATGTGATGTGGATAAAGGAAAATAATCCCGATTCCAAACTTGTTATCTGGGCGCATAATGGGCATATTCAGAAAACAAGTAAAATGATGGGATATCACCTTGCTCGGCAACTTGACGATGATTATATAACTTTCGGTTTTACTTTTTACGACGGTAGTTTTACGGCAGTAGGCAACAAAGGCCTCACTTTTTATGAGGCTTCAAGAGTTTATCCCGGCACGTTGGAATATTTATTGGACAAATTGAACGAACCTGTTTTTATTTTGGATTTAAAGAAAATAAGATCAGATAACAAGAAAGATACAGAATGGTTATTAGAACGATTAGCTTATAGAAGCGTAGGAGCACTGGGGGGAAGTCAGTATGAGTTTCAGAACAGAATAGTATCGGATGATTTCGATTATCTGATTTTTATCAGGACTTCAACGCCGTCTCTTCTTTTTCCTGATACGCGATAAATAATCCTACCTATTTTCATTGTCTAAGTAATTTGATAACTGATAGCATAATAACCAGTGAATTTTACAGAGTAACCAAAGAAATGCCTGAATAGTAAAATAATTGTATGAAACGACTGTTTTCTTTCCTGATTATAATTTTTGGGGCAAATATTTTATTTGCTCAAACTGAAAATAAAGCTGTGAATGTATTGAATTACTATCCAAAAGAAATTGCCGAAACCATTTATTCAAAATCGAAAGATTTTCCCAACCGTACGCAACTTTCCATTGCAATAATTCGAAATGGGAAAATTAATTATTATGGAATCATAAAGGAAAATGATTCTATAAAACCCATTGAAAACCACACTAAGGTTTTTGAAATAGGTTCTATTACCAAGGTATTTACTTCAACCGTTTTAGCTTCATTGGTGGAAGATAAAAAAATAAAATTGACAGATTATGTCAATTCGTATTATCCTTTCACTTTTAAGGATGGTATCAAAATAACTTTTGAAAGTTTGGCCAATCATACTTCCGGGTTACCCCGCTTACCTGAAAACCTGGATTTATCGGACGAAACCAATCCATATAAAAATTATAGAAAGAAAGAACTGGATGAATATCTTGAAAATATGCTGAAACTCGAAAACGAACCTTCAAAAACCTATTTATATTCGAATCTTGGAGCAGGATTATTGGGTTATACCCTTGGTTTGTCTGAAAAAATGAGCTTTCAGGAATTACTTCAAAAGCAGATTTTTGATGAATACAACATGACAAATACCTTTGCGAATACACAAAATTTGGACAATAAACTCGTTAAAGGGTTGAATGCAAAGGGAGAAGTTGTATCCAATTGGGATTTTGATGTTTTGTTGGGTGGTGGCGGAATTTTATCTACCACTGAGGATCTGGCAAAATTTGCGATGGCACAATTGAATCAAAAAAATAAAAAGCTTGCATTGACAAGAAAACCAACTTTTGTAGTGAACGATAAAATTAAAATTAGTTTAGGTTGGCATATTTTAAAATCTGAAAGTGGACAAGATGTAATTTGGCATAATGGGGGGACAGGCGGATATTCTTCTTCCATGGCTGTAAATGTTGGGGACAAAACTGCAGTTATCATATTATCGAATGTTTCAGAAATAAACGAAAAGATGGATGCTTTGTGTTTTGAATTGATGAGTGGAAAGTATGAAAAAATATAAAGGGTATATGTTATTTTAAGGCCGAAACAGGTTTTTCTTTTGTGTAAACCGATGGTTTTTGTACCTTTGTCTCTGAATCAATAGTAACACATTTCAGAGCATATCAGTCAGATGGATATACGTAAATTTCTCTTTGTTCTCGCAGCATCTATCCTTGTTGGGAACTTCGTTGCGAAACAATCAGTCATCATGGCGCAGGAGCCGCCGGTTTCAAACAGCGACAAAGTTTTTGAAAACCCCGATGTAGTACCTATGTACACGGGAGGAACCGCAGAGATGCACCGGTTTATTGGAAATACGTTGAAATATCCCGACGATGCGAGAGAGCGTAATGCGCAGGGATTGGTAGTATATACTTTCGTGGTGGAGAAAGACGGTACACTCTCCAACTTTAATATCATCCACCGTGCGGATTCACTGCTGAACCGGGAGGCGCTGCGTATATTGGAAGCCATGCCACCCTGGCGCCCTGCCAGACATAACGGCGAAATAGTACGTTCCGAAACCTATGTGCCCATGTATTTCAGGCTCAATCAAAATGCAATGGCAGCCGGCAAAGCTGTTCAGGGCACCCGTGATTATTCTAAAAAGGACCCTGTGGTACTTGAGAGCAACACTATTTACACAATTGTCGATAAGATGCCGCAATATACCTATGGTGAGTCGGGATTGTCCGCTTTTATTGCGCATAATATCCGCTATCCGCGTGAAGCCAGACAGGAGGGAATTGAAGGAAGAATACTGTGTTCGTTTATTGTAAGTAGTGACGGTTCCATCTCGAATATAGAGGTGGTGGAAGGGTCGAATAAGTCGCTCAATGAGGAAGCTGTCCGCGTGCTTGGTCTTATGCCGAAATGGATTCCGGGTGAGAATAACGGCGAAAAGGTGCATGTGAAATGTCTTCTGCCTATAGACTTTGTAATAGATGAGGATCCGATTCCACCGTTAACAAGCAACGAATAAACATACCTGCTCTTCCTTTTATTTTAATTCCAGTTCAAAGGTCCGCATTCCCGTGTAGGTATTGATAAAAAGCCGGAAGGGGCCGGGGGAGGCGCCTGTCTGATCCCGTAGGCTGGCGAGCAGGAAAGAGGCATACATCATCTTGGGATATCCCGGAGGATCATCGTTTGCGGAATGGCTTATATAGAGGTCGAGGGATGTTGAGGAGAGATCACGGAGCAGGGCGATACTGTGCGGCACGTTATGGTATTCCGTCTCTATGATCAGGTTCAGGTAATCTCCGCCTATCCATACACTCTGTATTTTCAGCGGATCGTCCGAATAGCGTGCCGGGAACCCGTCCGGCTGCACGGTATCCGTAAATATGTTGGTCATAAAGTTGATTCTGATGGCATCTCCTTCTAAAGGGACGTAATTGAGAATGACGCGCTGCCCCTCTTCTCCCGAGTAATTTTTCGTCTCTTCGGGGATAAGCAGTCTGCCATTGTCGAGTCTGAAACGGTAGGTTGAATTTTCTTTCTCCACTGTGGCAAACTCCACTAAGTAATTGTCCATCCTTTCCGGATCCTTTTCACATGCGGAAAGAAGGAGAAGCAGGAGAAATATCGGAAGGGTAGCCGTATAACCTCTCATTGTATACTTATTGTGCTGCCAGATTGTTTTTAACTGTGTTTCCGTACATCCCGATCAGTTTCTCACGCAGGAAAGCATCGTCTCTGTTCGGGATATCTATCTTGTCGATCTGTTGCTGCAGATAGGTATTGAATTTCGACAAATCTTCACTGCTGTATTGCGATGAGAACCGGCCGGTACCGGTCATCAGGTCGTATGCCACGTAATTGAAAAGGGAAAAGGTGTAATTGCGGTAAATCTCCCGGTCGATGAGAGAGGCCGCTTCCTCCAGCAACTCATTCCTTCCCTTTTTTTCGGAAATAACGCTGACCGCTTGGTCGATGCATGTGCCGAACCGGAGTGTGACACGCCCCTTGAAGCCCATTATACCGGTGTACATATTTTCTATATCGTCGGCTTCCGTTTTTCTGTACCCCGGATTATCCCGCTTGAGTTGAAACTCTTTGGCTTTGAGGTAGTCGCAGGGGTCAAACTCATAAGAGATGGAAAGGGGGACAATATGCAGGTCCTGCAATGCTTGCCCCGGAGCGGAGCTATCGTGCAGTGTGAGCATTTTCAGCAGACTCACCTGCGTTTTATCGTTCGAATCTTTTGCCCGTCCTTCGCGCTGGGCGATCCATGCCGGTTGCTCCCTGCGGTTTACCGTATCGTGGATATAGTCAGAGAGATGCTTCGACACTTCCAGCATCTGGCGGACGGAAACACCCCGTTTCACGATAAAACTCTTGTTAAGGCGTACTAACTCCTCTATCCAGGGATATATGAGGAGGTTATCACCGATGGCTATCTCTGTGGTGGATTTCTTCTGATCAACCATAAGTATGTTCAGAAAAGCGGCATCCAGCACGATATCGCGATGGTTGGAGATAAAAAGGCATCCTTTTCCTTCGGGAATATTTTCCCATCCTGTACCGCTCAGCTCCCGGGTGGTTTTGGCGATCAGTTGTTTCATTGCCGGATAGATAATGTTGCGCTGAAAATCGTCTTTGGTTTTGCATCGGGTCATTGCGGCGGAGAACTGTTCCCATGGGAGGGGTTTTACGAAGGACTCTGCCGCCCGCCTGAAATAGCTGTTGGAAACGAGCCTGGCAATGGTTTCCGGAACCTCGTTGTCGGGGACCGGCCTGATATCGTTGAATCGGTTCATTGTTGTTGTCTCTGTCATACCACTGTTACGGGTAAAAAGGAGTATTACTTTTCTGTTTTAGTCAGTTCGCTAAAGATTGGAGTTTTTAATTGATCACTGGAATAATTCCGTTTCAATAATCTCTGTGATAATATCCGTCATAGAGAGGCCGGCAGCGTTCACCTGTTGGGGGATAAAACTGGTGGCAGTCATTCCCGGCGTGGTATTCACTTCAAGGAGGACAGGCCTGTCGCCAATTAAGATATAATCCACCCGGATGATCCCTTTCGCGCCGATCAGACGATAGATCCTTTCGGTCTCCTGCTGAATGGCTAAGGTGATCTTTTGGGAAAGGCGGGCGGGGGTGATCTCTTCCACCTGGCCATTGTACTTCGCATCAAAATCGAAAAACTCATTAGATGTAACCACTTCGGTCAGAGGTAACACCGTTATCCCTTTATGGGTCTCAAAGCAACCGCAGGTTACTTCCGTTCCCTGTAAGAAACTCTCGATAATTACTTCATGCGCTTCCCTGAAAGCTTCCCCAACAGCGTTTCCGAGCTGTGAACTTTCTTTTACTTTGGTGGTGGCAAAACTTGAGCCTCCCAGATTGGGTTTTACAAAAACGGGCAATCCCAGTGTGGAGATGATCTTATCGGTTTGACAGGAATCACTTTTCCGCAGAAGAATTGAATCGGCTACCTCGATCCCGAAGTTTTTAAGGAAACTGTTACAGGTGAATTTGTTGAATGTCAGCGCCGACGCCAGGACTCCGCAGTTGGAGTAGGGGATACCCTGCATATCGAAATAACCCTGAAGCGTTCCATCCTCGCCGGGAGTACCGTGGATAGTGATATAAGCGAAATCGAACAGGATATTCCTGCCGTCGCCATCGGTAAAATTGAAATTATTTTTATCTACCGGATAAAAACAACCGCGATTTTCCGCTTCCCATGAGGTACGGTCTATTCTTACCTTGTAAACATTGTATTTTTCCTTGTCCATAAAGGAGTAAATGCCGGCAGCACTCTTTTCGGATATCACAATTTCCGAAGAGTAGCCTCCCCACACAACAGCGACATTCTTTTTCATTATTTCAAGATTCAAAATTCAATATTTAAAATTCAAAATTGTCAAATCAATTATATCCTCATCTATTCTCTATCGTGCGAAGTGCATATCATTTCCACCTTTTCACTTTCCACCGAATCACCTTTCCACCTTACTATACGCTCTCCACTTGTCGATCACCGATTGCATATCTTCCGGGATGTCGCTTTCAAAATAAAGTTCTTTTCCTGTGGAAGGATGTACGAAACCCAGTGTTTGCGCATGCAGGCATTGGCGGGGGCAGAGAGCAAAGCAATTAGAGACAAACTGCTTGTATTTTGCGAAATGAGTGCCGCGAAGAATCTCATTGCCTCCGTAGCGTTCATCATTGAACAGCGGATGCCCTATATATTTCATATGTACGCGGATCTGGTGTGTGCGCCCTGTTTCCAGCCGGCATTGCACCAGCGTCACATAGCCGAACCGTTCCATCACGCTGTAGCGGGTTACGGCATGCTTGCCCTGATCGCCGTCGGGGAAGACACGCATACGCATCCGGTCGTTCGGGTCACGCCCGATATTACCCTCCACGGTTCCATGGTCATCAGCCGGATTTCCCCAAACCAAAGCAGCATACATTCGTTTTGTTTCTTTACGGAAGAATTGGGCGGAGAGGTTTGTTTTCGCTTCCGGGGTTTTGGCCACGAGCAGCAGGCCCGATGTATCTTTGTCGATTCTGTGTACCAGTCCCAATCTAGGATCATTCATGTCGTTGATATTCTCCCGGTTCAGATAGTATGCAACGGCGTTGACCAGCGTGCCCGTGTAGTTTCCGTGGCCGGGGTGTACTACCATACCGGCGGGTTTGTTGATCACCATGAGGGTATCATCCTCATAGACAATATTGAGTGGGATATTTTCAGGTATGATCTCCAGTTCACGCCTCGGACGGTCCATCACAATTGAGATCACATCGAGTGGCTTCACCTTGTAACTCGATTTTACCGGTTGTCCGTTTACCAGGATACAATCCGCCTCGGCTGCCTGCTGGATACGGTTTCTGGAGATCCCCTCTATCCTGACAGACAGGAATTTATCGATCCGCAGCATATTCTGTCCTTTATCTGCTACAAACCGGTAATGCTCGAATTTCTGATTTTCGTCCTGGGATTCTTCCGCTATTCCGTCATCCTCCTCAGCCAAAAAATCGATATCGTCTAAATTCTGTTCCGCCACAAACATCCGGTTAGAAAAATGAATCGTCTATCGCCCCGTCGCCTCCCGATTGAAGACCATTACGGTTGTTTATCCGTTCGGGCGGCACAATATACTCGTTGTCAATCCTCAACGAGTCGGCAAGTACTCCGCTGGTGACCACCAGGGTGAGAGGAGAGCCGGCCGGTATTTTTTCTTCGGGCGCCAGCCGCCTCCCCCTGTACTCTACAGCTACTACCAAGCCGGAATATTCTGCCGGTACCTCCTGGATGGAAAGCTGGGTGAATCCCATTGAATTGAGTAATGCAGAGGCCTGACGGGTGGAGTAATCTGTCAATTCCGGTACGGCAATCATCTGAGGATTCTTTGAATAGATCGTCAGATAGATGGCGCGGCCCTCTTTCACTTTATTGCCTGCTTGGGGCGTTTGGTCTATAATCGCTCCCGGCACGGCATCGCGCTGGTAGATAGAGTCCACGATCTCTGCATGGAGGCCTTTGGCCTTGAGAATGATATTGGCTTCTTCGATCTGAAGACTTTCCAGTGCAGGCACAACCACATTTTGTCCGTGTCTTGTATAGACGTTCAGGAGCAGCAACGCCAACACAACCAGCAGTATGCCGCATGCTATGATCATCACCAGATTTTTTACGATGCTGTTGCTGAAGAGGGAATTTTTAGTCTGTTTTTTACTCATAACAATCGCTCATAAGTGTATAAGCATATACGAGATACAAAAGTACAAAAAATAATGAGAGTGGGGGAGCAGAGGTATGGAAAAAGAGAGGTGAAAGTGTTGAGGGGAATGTACCGGGAGAGTCAAAAAAACAGGAATAGAGACGATCCTATTCCTGTTTTTTAAAGATAGTATCTTTAATATTCGTCCGACACGGATAACTTAGCCCTGCCTTTTGAACGACGGGCGGCAAGCACTTTTCTTCCGTTTTTGGAAGCCATTCTGGAACGGAATCCGTGTTTGTTCTTTCTCTTTCTGTTAGAGGGTTGGAATGTTCTTTTCATATTATTGTTATTTATTTTGTTTTTGTCCTTATATATATATAGTCTTTTAAGTGCGGCCCCCGACGCTAAGAACTTGTTTGTTCCCGGCTCCTGTCTTTTTGTGGTTTGCCCTTTGCCTGTTTTATAGACATGCAGCTTCTGCCGACTTTATTTTTCCGGCCTGCAAAATTAGATAAAATATTTGAAAAAACCAATCCGATAGAGGATAAAAATACTTTTTTTCTCTTTTTCAACTCTTTATACAATCCTTGAAAAGGAACTGAAAAGAAAAATGAAGAAAATTAAAAGAAAAGTTTTGCACTTTGGGAAAATCGTTCTATATTTGCACCCGCAATTGAGATAACAAGATATTTCACAATAGGGTTCACGCCCGAAAGGGCCCATTCGTCTATCGGTTAGGACGCAAGATTTTCATTCTTGAAAGAGGGGTTCGATTCCCCTATGGGCTACATTATTTAGAAAAATTAAATATACGCGTCAATAAAAATGGCAAATCATAAATCATCTGAGAAAAGAATCAGACAAACCAAAGTTCGTCGTCTGTCTAACAAATACGTCTCGCGCACTGCCAGAAATAAAGTGCGTGAGTTGCGTACGCTTACTTCTAAAGAAGAAGCCCAGAAGATGTATCCTGAGGTTTGTTCCATGCTCGACAAGTTGGCTAAGAAGAAGGTGATCCACCAGAACAAAGCCGATAACCTCAAGTCCAAGTTGGCTTCTCATGTGAACAGCCTGAGTTAAGATGATAAAACATCTGGTATTCTTTAAATTGGCCGAAGAGGCTGATGGGAATTCTAAGCCAGAAAATATTCTCATCATTAAAGAAAGGCTGGAGTCGCTTAGAGAAATGATCCCCGTGATCCGTAAGATGGAAGTTTTTCCGAATCATTTTCAGGCTTCCTCCGAAAATTATGATATTGTGCTCGACAGCGAGTTTGATTCGCTGCAAGATCTGAAGGCTTATGCCGTACACCCCGGACATTTGAAGGTAAGAGAGTTTATCGCAAAAGTAAGTATCGGCAGGGCGGCTATCGATTACGAATTTTAGAATTCGTATATTTCATACAATTAAACAACAAAAGCGGACTTATTGTCCGCTTTTGTTGTTTATAGACTTCCGCAAAACGATGATGGGGTTCAGGGGTGCTGATCCGGAAAATATATGGAAATGGAAACCAATTTTTATTTTCCTTTTTCTCCAGGTAAGTTTTTTGTTATTATAATTCAGGAGATGAAAGGTTAAATACTTATATGTAAATTTGTTAAAATATTTTATTGGAGTCTGTCTCTTCTTTCTTTTGTTTCAAAAGATTTTCCAAAAGAACGATTTTCTCTCTTTCCAATTGAAGCATGCGTTCATATAGGGCGGTTTTCTCATTGGCTAATTCAATAATCCGGTCAATGGGGTTATTGTTGATAATATTCTTATAAGCCCCACTTCCTTCTTGAAAAGTATTATTTTCGATGATCACCGTCACAGGATCTTCTTCTAATTCTGCGATGAGTTCAGGAGCTACTCCTAATGCTTTGGAAAATCTCTCTATCATATCGGCATTAATGACTTTTCTCTGTTCATAAGTGGAGACTTGGGTCTGGCTAAGACCCATTATAGATGCCAACACATCCTGCTTCATCCCCAGAGTATGGCGAAAACGTTTAATAGCGTGCCCATGGTGAGTATTTTTCGTTATCATATCCTTCAATTTCTTATTTTCATTTTTGGCAAATGTACAAAAAATCAGCATAGCCCAATAATTATCGGTGCAAAAACAATAAATACCGGACATGTTTATTATTATTATTATAAAAAACCTTATTTACTTTGAAATTTTTAAAATAATTAGGTAAATTATCATTTAATACCAAATGATTTATGAATTGTAGACAAAGAAAAGGTGAACAAAAACTATTCTCTCGATTACAAAGCGTTCTATTAACGCTGTTGCTGATTACGTGCGCAGAATACGCTATGGCGCAGGGGTTCACGGTTAGCGGTGTTGTCAGGGATGAGACCGGCACCACCCTGCCGGGAGCTGCAGTGGTTGTAAGAGGCTCCCAACGAGGTGTAACTACTGATGTTGACGGTGTATTTTCTATTAATGTGAAAGCGACCGACGTATTGGAAGTGTCATTTATTGGCTATCAGACTGTAATGCTTGAAATCGGGAACAATCGCAAGTTCGATATCACACTCGAACCGGAAGCGATCGGGATTGACGAAGTGACAGTGATCGCATTCGGTCGCCAAAAAAAAGAGAGTGTCGTGTCATCTATTTCGACAGTAAAAGTCGATGAATTACGCGTGCCGGCTTCCAACCTCACTACTGCGCTGGCAGGGAAAATTGCCGGGATTATCTCCTATCAGACATCGGGAGAACCGGGTGCCGATAATGCGCAGTTCTTTATACGCGGTGTAACAACTTTCGGATATAAAACCTCTCCGTTAATCCTGATTGACGGCTTCGAATCGACCACCGACGATCTTGCGCGCCTGCAACCGGATGATATCGAGAGTTTCTCGGTAATGAAGGATGCTTCGGCAACGGTGATGTATGGTGCGCGGAGTGCCAACGGGATAATCTCGGTAGTGACCAAAGCCGGGCGTGAGGGGAAAGTAAAGATCAGTGTGCGGGGCGACGTGAATATTGCAACGCCTACCCGAAGATTGGAGTTTCTCGACGGGGTAAGTTATATGCGACTCTATAACGAAGCGCAGATCACCCGTAATCCGTTGCTGGGTGCCTATTACGACGAGCAGAAAATACAGGCTACCGTGCGGGGCGAAAATCCGATGATATACCCCAATGTAGAGTGGTACGACGCACTGTTCAATAAATCTACCGCCAACGAAAAGGCCAATATAAACATATCAGGCGGCGGGCAGGTGGCTACTTATTTTGTGTCGGGAACCTTTGAACATGAAACCGGATTGCTGAAGGTAGATACCCGGAACAATTTCAACAATAACATCGATATCACAAGGTCTCAGGTCCGCAGCAATGTTGTTTTCAAATTGTCGCCGACTACCACCCTTGACACAAGGATTACAGGGCGTTTCGAACGTTATAACGGGCCCTACGAATCGGCCAGCGAGATTTACAGGCAGATCATGTGGTCGAACCCGGTGGATTTTCCGTTTACTTATGAACCCGACGAAGCCAATAAGTTCACCGAACATATCCTTTTCGGGAGTACCCTCATAGGCGGGGCGACAAAAGTAAATCCTTATGCCAGCATGATCCGTGGCTATGAAGACCGCAACGAAACAAACGTTACCGTACAAGGTACACTTTCGCAGGAATTGGATTTTATCACAAAGGGGCTTAAGGCAAGCCTTAAAGCTTCCGTAAACAGTTGGGGGAAATATACCAGCCGGCGGACTTATTCCCCGTATTATTATGCATTGGAAAATTTCAACCAGATTACCGGCGATTACACCTTGTTCGCACTCAACCCCACTTCCGGCCAGGCTTACCTGGGTGATGTACAACCCGGGCGCGATGCCAGCGGGCAATACTATTACGAAGGAATATTATCGTGGAACAGGCTATTCAACAAACACAATGCCGGTGCCACCATAGTGGGTATCATGCAGGAAAACCTGGTGACGGGTGGAAACAGCAATTCGATATACTATACGCTCCCTGAAAAGAACCTTGGCGTTTCGGGTCGTCTTACTTACGATTATGACTCCCGGTATTTCCTCGACTTCTCTTTCGGCTATAATGGCTCGGAAAAATTCACGGGCACCAAGCAGTTCGGATTTTTTCCCGCTTTGGCAGGCGGATGGATGGTATCGAACGAGAAATTTTTCGAATCCTATAAAAACGTGATCAGTGCACTGAAGCTTAAAGCGAGTTGGGGACAAGGCGGTAACGATGCCATTGCCGGACGTGAGGGACGGTTTTTCTTCCTCTCCGATGTTTCTCTGGGCGGGGGAGGATACCGATGGGGTAATACGTTTATGAACTACTATCCCGGGTATACTGTTTCCCGATATGCCAACCCTAATATAACCTGGGAGGTATCTACTAAATACAACGCCGGGATTGAACTGAGTTTGTTTGAGAAAGAGGCTGTGCGTATCCAGGCAGATTTCTTTCAGGACTACCGTGACAAGATATATATGAACCGCGAAAATTTTCCGAGTTCTGCAGGACTTGAAGCCTCTATCAGCGGAAACGTAGGTAAGGTAGAATCTCATGGGGTAGACGCTTCTATTGACATAGAACACCAGTTCAACAATGATACGTGGTTGACAGGGCGCGCCAATTTCACCTATGCAACGAACAAATACGTTGAACTTGATGAAAAGAATTATCCCGATGAGTACCTGAAACGCAAAGGGCACAACATTAACCAGTGGTGGGGATTGATAGCCGAACGTCTTTTTGTTGACCAGGCTGAAATCGACAACTCTCCCAGACAGGATTTTGGTGAATATATGGCCGGCGATATCAAGTATAAAGATGTGAATGGCGATGGCGTGGTAAATGACAACGACCGCGTACCGATGGGGTATCCCACAAGTCCCGAAATACAACTTGGCTTCGGACTATCGGGGGGGTACAAGAAATTCGACCTTTCCTTCTTTTTCCAGGGAAATGCGCGTGTTTCCATGTTTATCAACCCCGGAGTAGGAGGGGGTAGTGATGGTACCGAAGGTATCGCTCCGTTTGTAAGCAACCGCAATGCCCTGCCTTTTATTGCGAATGACTACTGGAGTGAAACGAACCCGAATCCTTATGCTTTTTGGCCCCGATTGTCGACCACCACGATCAACAACAATTTGCAACAGTCCTCCTGGTGGCTTCGCGATGTTTCTTTCCTGCGTCTGAAAACAGTAGAAATGGGGTATAACTTCTCTGTTAAAACGCTTAAATTGCAGAACTGCCGGGTTTATCTGTCCGGTGAGAACTTGTTTGTATTAAGTGGTTTCAAATTATGGGATCCTGAAATGGGGCGCAAGGGTATTGGCTATCCTCCAAACAAGAGGTTCAATTTTGGTCTCAAATTAGATTTTTAATTCATAAAAAAGGAAACAAATGAAAATTGCGATTTATACTACAATGATCGTTGCAATGGTGATGATGACCTCCTGTTCCGAATATCTGGACGTCGTTCCCGACAATACGCTGAAACTGGAAAACATTTTTGCCACGAAAGACGATGCATACAATGCACTGGCCAAAATATACAACTACCTTCCCAATGATTGGGCCACGCACACGACAATGTGGGAGATGGGCGACGAATACATAGGGCGAATAGATGCTTCCGTCCAGAATAATAGCGGCAACCTGCTCGCGGAACGTATAATGCGTGGCTTGCAGGTAACGGGGAATCCCCTGTTAGGCAACTGGTCCGGTTCGGGTGGGGGCAAGCACTATTATCAGGCAATCCGCTCCACCAATGTTTTTCTGGATTACATAGTAAATACCCGCAACCTGACTGAGACAGAACGAGCCGATTGGATCGCACAGGCCACTTTTCTCAAAGCATATTACCATTTTCTGTTGCTGCAGAAATATGGGCCAATTATTATTTCCGACAAAGCAGTGCAACCCGACGCTACGTCTGATGAACTGTTTCATTCGCGTTCGAAAGTGGAAGAGTGCTTCGACTACATCATTCGCCTGATGGACGAAGCTATCCCCAACTTGACGGAGAGAGCCGAGGAAAACAACCTGGGGCAGATAGACCAGATTGCTGCCAAAGCCATCAAGGCACGCGTGCTATATTTTAGGGCAAGCCCGTTTTATAGTGGCAACAAAGAGTTTTTCGGAGACTTTTACGATCCGGTCGACGGAGAGCCGTTCTTTCCCGTTAACGATTCAGCAGAACGTACCAAAGAAAAATGGCATGATGCTCTTAATGCTATCAATGCAGCTATAGAAACAGCCGTACTAAACGGTAAGGGACTGTATGAATATACCAAGGAAGTGTACGTCAAAGACCGCAATTTTTATGCACTTAATCCCGAGAGGATGAAAACCTACTATGACTTACGGATGGTCATCACCGATCCGTGGAACAAGGAGTTACTGTGGGCTCATTCGAATGTTGACATATACAATCAGGGCGAATTGGCACATTCTACCAACATAAGGCTGCCGGCAGGTTTTGAAGGCGATGTAAACGCCTCGGGCTTTTCCTGGCAATGGATGGCGGCAACCTATCAGATGGCCGAACGGTATTACACGGCAAACGGGCTTCCTATTGAAGAAGACCTTACCTTCAACTACAATTCCCGGCACGATTTATACATGACACCCGGTGTTGAAGATCCCGACTACTCGGCAATCGCCGGCCTGATGCAACCCAATCAGCCTACCATTAACCTGTATATGAACCGCGAAATGCGTTTTTATGCAAATCTGGGTGTCACCGGCGGATATTTCCGCTCACACTTTGAGATAATACCCGTTTACATGATGCAGGGTACCAACGGAGGATATAATCCGAGCGTAAACTCCACCGATTTCTTCTGTACAGGTATAGGCCTACAGAAGCTTGTGCATCCCGAATCGAGGTCGTCAAACTGGCAGCGTCAGGTCAAGTTTCCATACCCGATAATGCGTATGGCCGACCTATACCTTATGAAAGCGGAAGTGCTGAACGAAATAAAAACACAACCCGACCAGGAAGTATGGGATGCCATCAATCTGGTGCGCACAAGGGCAGGTATCCCTAAAGTGGAGGATGTGTGGTCGAATTCGCTATTGGCGCGTACGGTTAACAAACACCGGACCCAAGCGGGCATGCGTGACATCATTCTTGACGAAAGAAGTTCAGAACTGGCTTTCGAAGGTATTCACTATTGGGACATGGTACGTCATAAAAGAGCCCATACGGAATTCTCTCTTCCCATACAAGGATGGAACTACAAGGGAACCACCCCTTCCACTTTCTTTGTGCTGGGCGTAGTGCAGGCCCGAAGGTTCACCATCAGGGATTACCTTTGGCCAATTGACCTGAACGAGATGAATACGAATGGCAAACTGACCCAGAATCCGGGATGGTAATAATTGATTTATTTTTAATTATAATATATATATGAAGATGAAAATATATAAGTGGATATGGGCGCTGGCTATTATGTTAGGCATCTGCGCTTGTGAGGAAGGTTCAAGATTCCAGTCATCGGAGAGTGATTCCACCCCTCCCGGTAAACCGGCCATCATCAGATGGGAGCCGCTTTACGGGGGTGCAAGGTTTTTCTATACTATCCCGGCCGATGAAGATTTGCTTAGTGTCAATGCCGAATATACCAATGATAAGGGGAAAACATTCTATTTCACCTCGTCGTTCTATACTGATTCGCTCGACGTAATCGGGCTGGGCAGTACCGATTCAAAGAGCATAAAGCTCTATAGCGTAGACCGCGCAGGTAACCGTTCGGAAACAGTTTCGGTTGAAATCACACCGCTTGAGCCTTCCATCACCAGGGTTGCCAGAACCCTTGCTGTAAAACCGGGATTCAGCTCGTTCCTTGTTGATTGGGTGAATGAATTGAACCAGTTGATAAATGTGTATGTGTCATTTAAGTATACCCAAAATGGGCAATTGCGAGACATTGTTTCGGTTTTTTCGTCAAACATGCTGAAAGAGCGTAGATTTATACAAGACTTAGATCTTGCATCTACAGAGCCTGTAGAAGTGAGCGTACGTGTAGAAGATCATTACGGGAACTCAACTGAAGACATTCCTTTCGGGGAAATATTCCTGCTGGAAGACAATGAACTTGACAAGTCGATGTGGGTGATCCCAAATGCCAACGATTCTACGGTGACTATAAAGGGCAAGGTCATTAATACCGGCGTGCCTGCCATGTTCGGCGATAACCTCGAAGGACGCATGTCGAAGCTGATAGACGGCATTATCGACAGGGGCGACAATCTCAACTTTTTTCATACCGGAAGCCGTGGGCGAACAGGATTTTCACGTGACGGAAACATGCCCTGGAATATTATTATTGACCTGGGAGATTACTATCAGCTTAGCAGGGTCATCACCGTGCAGCGGCATTCCGGCGGACTTGCCAATATCGAACGCGGACAATACTACCGTGCTGAAAACTGCGGTGAATTCCGCCTGTATGTTTTCAACGAGCAAACCGAAAGATGGGATTCGCTCACTACACAGCGGACTCCAATCCCGCAGGGCGTCAGCGACCTCCAGATAGTGAAAATGGGCGAAGCCGGTGATATGGCATACTTTTATCCCGACGACCCGCAATACACACAACCAACGCGCTGGTTCAGGTATGAAGGGTTGTACTGTTTCGACGATAACTATTCGTCGACCGGTGCCAATTGTATGTCGGAATTAACGCTTTTCGGAAAAAAAGCAAATTAGCAATACTTTAAACTAAAAAGTTATGAGACATTTATCACTTACACTTTTGTCTATAGTAATGTTGGTTCTGGCATCATGCGATGATCAATATGACAATATAAAAAATTACGCGGGGGAAATAATTTATCCCGCTGGTTTCGACACCATAATCGGGTATATAGGTTACGAAAGGGTTGAAATCGACCTGATGAAAGCAGGGCGCGTACCTTCCAGCCAGCTTAAGCTGGGGAAGGCGTCCAAAACCGTGGTGGAGTATGATGGAGAAAAGCATTATATCGACTCGGTATGTTCTTGGGTGAATGTGACCGGACTGACAGAGACCAAACTGTACCGCTTCTACGTTTACACCGAAGATGATTACGGCAACAAGTCGGTACCCCAGGAAATAGCCTTGATCCCTTTTACAAAGCTAGACAGGGAACTGATGGGTATCGCCTCTCCGAAGCTGGTCATCTCACCCTCGGCAATGGTAGTGGAATGGCCGAACGGATTAAACTCGGTAGTGATGGAATACAACAGCCTGTCATATAAATATACCGACAAGGACGGCGCCGTGCAGCGCGGCGAGGTAACCACCCCCCGCTTCTATTGCGGCAATCTGGCAGCAGGTGAAGAATTGACGCTTGATGTAGATTACAAGGTCGTTCCCATACTGAGCGACGGGACAAAGATTCTTGATACTGTAATAGTGTCGAAGCAGCTGGTAATCAATATACCTACGCGCGATACACAGTTTTCACCCTCCGAAACAGCTGTATTGCAGGCTAACGGCATCACCACCTTCACGGCTAAGGCAGTAGAGAATATCACAAGCCTGACTTATCCCCTTCATACTGCAACCTTATCCGACTTGTTCTACTTTCCTAACCTGAGATCGCTTGATCTTACCGGCGCCGGTCTGGCAAATGTTCTTCCCACGCTGGAGTATAACCGTAATGGAGTGAAAAGTCGAAGTGGCGGCGGGTCCTGGCAACCGTTTATGCTTCGTGTTGAAAAACCAGCCGACATAAGTATATCGAGCATAGCTTCTTTAAAAGATATCCTCGAATCGGGACAGTTACAACATATCCGTTATATTCCTAAATCGATGGGGCTTGACAATATTCTGGCGCCTTACGTGGAAACCGGTGTGGTAGAACTTGTTCAGGATAACGATCCTTTGTATCCTGAAACTGTATTCATTGAACCTCAGTTTTTTGTGAAAGGACAAGTAGTAGACAATAACTGGGAGATGTATAACTACTACTCGGGTGCCTTTTTGCCCAGAAGCGGTTTTACCGATATAGGCAAGTTCGATCCGCAAAATGAGACAGTGAATGGTCAACCTGTTGATTTGCACCTTGAGCAACTGATACAAAGCGATGGAAGTAATATATACAAGAGCGTTATCCGCATGAGGAGCGGTTCGTTTGCCATGTGTCTCCCCAAAGAGTACCGGTACGATAACCAACGTTATAAGAAATTGCGATTCAAAATGTTTTGCGGAACCGAGGCATCTATCATGGCGGGCAGTAATAATGTTTTCCTTCAACCCTGGATCCGGCCTATGAATTATATGTGGAACTTCGGTAACAACAGCATTTACGGACAGCAAAACTGGGATGTATCACAGTCACAGCAAAACTGGATACAGACGAATCAGATACAGAACGAATGGAGAGAATACGTCATCGATATGACTCCTAACGATGGCGGAGACAATTCGAACCGCAGAAACAGGGTAATCGTGTTTAACATCGGTCATGAACCCAGCTCTTTTACCTATGACGCTAATAAGCAGGTTGTAATTTACGTGGCAGACATCAGGTTCACAAAAAACTAAAATAAGGCGAGAACCCACCCCGATTGCTATATCTTTTTCGGATAAGTAATTTGGATAATGTGGAGAATTGTATTTTATGAAAAACGGCAGGCTTTCGATTTCGAAAGCCTGCCGTCGTTTTTAGGGATATGTTCGTTTGCCTCAACAGAATTGTTCCGTAAAATCAGTTATTTGCCCGCTATGACGTAGTTCAAGTAAGCCTGTCCCCGTTCATTTAGCTTCCTGCGAATGTTCTAAAAAAATGAAAATAGGTTGGAAAAATGACTATTTTTTCGTACTTTTGTTCAGTTTTGAAAGACAGGCGAAATATTTAATAAGTATCTGATTTACAGATATTTTTAATACATATTAAAAGAGATGTCAGAAGAAGAGAAAAAAAATGCAAGCGGAAGCTATTCCGCACAAAATATTCAGGTGCTCGAAGGGCTTGAAGCAGTACGGAAACGTCCGGCAATGTATATCGGGGATGTAAGCGAAAAGGGGTTACACCATCTTGTGTATGAGGTAGTGGATAATTCCATTGACGAAGCGTTGGCCGGATACTGCACGGAAATCAATGTAATCATCAACGAAGACAACTCGGTGACGGTGAAAGATAACGGGCGGGGTATCCCGGTAGATTATCACGAAAAGGAAAAGAAATCGGCGCTTGAGGTGGTGCTCACCGTATTGCATGCAGGGGGTAAGTTCGACAAAGGTACGTACAAAGTGTCGGGCGGACTTCACGGAGTGGGTGTTTCCTGTGTGAATGCACTCTCTATCTATCTGAAAGCCGAGATCCATAGAAATGGCAAGATCTATGTACAGGAATATTCGAAGGGTAAACCCTTCGCCGATGTGAAAATTGTGGGAGAGACAAAAGAGACCGGAACCGTAATCACTTTCAAACCGGACGATTCTATCTTTACTACTCTGGAATACCGGTATGATATCTTGTCGACTCGTCTTCGCGAGCTGGCTTACCTGAATGCCGGTATTACGCTTACATTGACCGACAAACGGATCCTCAATGAGGAGGGCGCTTTTAAGACAGAACATTATTACTCCGAAACGGGACTGGAAGAGTTTGTCCGGTACATCGATAAAAATAAGGATTCACTTATTCAGGAGCCCATCCATATCGTTACCGAGAAAAGCGGTATTCCTATTGAGATTGCATTAACTTACAACGATACTTATATTGAGAATATCTTTTCCTATGTGAACAATATCAACACTGTTGAAGGCGGAACACACCTCACCGGTTTCAGACGCGGTCTTTCGCGTACACTGAAGAAGTATGCCGAAGACTCCAAGATGCTCGATAAGGTGAAAGTGGAGATCAGCGGCGACGATTTCCGCGAAGGAATCACAGCCGTGCTTTCAGTGAAAGTGGCCGAACCTCAGTTTGAAGGGCAGACCAAAACAAAACTGGGTAACAATGAGGTTCTGGGGGCCGTGGACCAGGCAATAGGGGAGGCTCTGAAATATTATCTGGAGGAGCATCCGAAGGAAGCCAGGGTGATTGTGGAGAAGGTGGTCCTGGCTGCTACAGCCCGTCAGGCTGCCCGTAAAGCGCGCGAGATGGTACAGCGTAAATCGCCCCTGTCGGGCGCGGGATTGCCCGGGAAGCTGGCCGATTGCTCCAGTAAAGACCCGGTGCAGAGTGAGATCTTTCTGGTGGAGGGTGATTCTGCCGGTGGTACAGCCAAGCAGGGACGTAACCGGATATTCCAGGCTATCCTGCCATTGCGCGGTAAAATTCTCAATGTGGAAAAAGCGATGCCGCATAAGGTGCTGGAAAGCGATGAGATCAAGAACATATATACCGCTTTAGGTGTTTCTATAGGAACCGAGGAAGATTCTAAAGAGCTCAATATACAGAAACTGAGGTATCATAAGATTATTCTGATGACGGACGCCGACGTGGACGGCAGCCATATAGATACCCTCATCCTTACTTTTTTCTTCCGCTATATGCGTCTGCTGATAGAAAACGGGTATGTCTATATTGCCACTCCGCCACTCTATCTTTGCAGGAAAGGTAAAATTGAGGAGTATTGCTATAACAATCAGCAGCGGCAGGCTTTTATCGACAAATATGCCGACGGTAACGAAAACGCCATCCATACGCAACGTTACAAAGGTCTTGGAGAGATGAATGCCGAACAGCTCTGGGCCACAACGATGAATCCGGAGAACCGTACGCTGAAACAGGTGACGATTGAAAATGCCGCCGATGCGGATATTATCTTCTCCATGCTGATGGGTGAAGAGGTAGCACCGCGCCGGGAGTTCATAGAAGAGAATGCCACCTATGCCAATATCGATGCATAAGTGATGCGGGCATAGTGCTATCAGCCGAAACGGGGGTTGTTTAATTTTACCCGTTTTCAAATCAAAATCAGATGAAGCGACCTCCGTCACTGCAGTTCAACGATAGAGCCGTCATCCTTTCTCCTGCGGGAAAAATTGACGGGTACGTCGTGCAGGACGCAGCGGCTATGCTGGAGAGTTGGGGGCTTCGTCCGGAAATCAGCGAAAACGCCTTGTGCGATGCAGGGCGATTCAGCGGTTCGATAGAGCAGCGGCTTTCCGATCTGCAAAAGGCATTCGACGATCCGGCTGTGAGGCTTGTCCTCTGCTCCCGTGGCGGTTACGGAACAGCGCATCTGCTCGGGGAATTGAATTTTTCGGGGATCAAAAGAAATCCGAAATGGGTAGTCGGTTATAGCGATATAACTATCCTTCATGCAGCACTACAAGCCCATGGCATAGCTTCCCTTCACGGGCCGATGGCACAACATTTTTCGGATGAAGGAGCGGAAGATATAGCGGTACGTTATACAAAAATTATTCTGGCCGGGCAACCTGTGAGTTATCATATTCCTGTGGGAGACAGCCGCCTTTTGAATCGGGAAGGGAGTGCTGTGGGAAGGGTGTTCGGCGGAAATCTGTCGGTTTTCTGCGGTTTGCTGGGGACTAAATACGCGAGGATCCCCCGCGGAGGTATATTGTTTATAGAGGATATCGGCGAAGCGCCTTACCGTGTGGACCGGATGATATATCAACTGGAACTTGCCGGTGTATTCAGGAGAATCGGCGGTTTGATTGTCGGCCGGTTCACCGGTTACGAGGAGGACAGCCAGATGTATTTCCCATTGCAGGAGTCCATCCGGGAGGCGGTCAATGGATATGATTTCCCTCTATGTTTCAATTTTCCGGTGGGACATGTCCGGCTGAACTTTCCGCTGATCATGGGCGCAACGGCCGTATTGACAGTAGAGGAAGAATTTATTTCATTCAGACAATAAAAACTATCATAAGATGACGATCAGTCCTGAATTATTATTATTAGTAGGATCCATCCTGTTTTTTATCAGCATGTTGATAGGGAAAGCGGGCCACCGTTTCGGTGTTCCCATATTGTTGCTTTTCCTTGTGGTGGGAATGGTTTTCGGATCCGATGGATTTGGTTTGGTTTTTGAGAATGTGCAGACTGCGCAAACGATCGGTACTATCTGTCTGACCGTTATCCTCTTTTCCGGCGGATTGGACACCAAATTCTCGGAGATAAGGCCGGTTATCTGGCCCGGGGTGATGCTTGCTACTTTAGGGGTGTTTATTACAGCCGTTATTACCGGCCTGTTCACTTACTGGTTGTCGGGGCATATGTTCCCCTCCTTGGGAATCAGCCTGTTGACAGCCATGCTGCTGGCATCTACTTTCTCATCGACCGATTCGGCGTCGGTATTCGGGATACTGCGTTCTAAAGGATTGTCTCTTAAGAACAACCTGAGGCCGTTGCTGGAGCTGGAGAGTGGAAGCAACGACCCGATGGCGTATATGCTCACCATAATCTTTATGGGTATCATTCAATCAGGAAGCGACCCCAATATCGGTATGGTAATCCTTACCATCCTGATACAACTGGTAGTGGGTGCGGGAATGGGATATCTGCTGGGAAGAGGAGCGGTGGCCATCATCAACCGTATCCGTATGGATAACAGTTCTTTCTATCCTATTCTTTTATTGACCCTGGGCATATTTATCTTTGCAGCTACTTACTATCTGAAAGGGAACGGATACCTTGCCGTTTATATTGCCGGACTGGTAATCGGTAACTCTAAATTCTCGCATAAGCGGACTTCCATGAAATTTATAGATGGGGTGGCCTGGATGGGACAGATATTGCTCTTCCTTACACTCGGGTTGCTTGTCAACCCCGGTGAATTGATCGAAGTGATTGTTCCGGCGATGATCATCTCCGTCTTCCTGATCTTTATCGGGCGCCCGTTGACTGTATTTCTTACACTTATTCCGTTTCGTAAAATCGGTTTTAAGGATAATCTCTATATTTCATGGGTGGGGCTGAGAGGAGCGGTACCCATCATTTTTGCCATTTTGCCGCTGGCTGCCGGAATTCCGGATGCACGATGGATCTTTAATATTGTTTTCGTGATCACCATTGTCTCCCTCCTTGTGCAGGGAACTTCTTTGCCTATAGTGGCAAAATGGTTGAAGCTGGCCGAAAAACCACAGAGATATAAAGCATTTGAGGATTTTGACGTGGAGTTTGCCGAAGAGATCAAATCGGCTATGACGGAAATACTGATCACTGAAGAGACGTTACAATATGGGAAGAATTTGATAGAAATGCCTTTGCCTGACAAGACACTGGTGGTTATGGTGAAACGGGGAGACCGATATTTTGTGCCTACCGGGCAAACCGAATTGCATGCAGGGGATAAATTGCTGGTCATCTCCGACGATGAAGAGGCGCTGAGAGAGACTTATCAAAATATAGGAATTTCGAATTTTTCTTATCAGAGGAATCAATAATGATTTGATAATGAGCCAATGTGACTAATGTGAGATATGTGGATTTGATAATGAGAAATTAATTGTAGATATGAGCTGCTAATCAACACATCAGTAAATCTACTAATCAAATATTCTCTTAGGTTTTGATTCTTGGCTCTGAAAATAGACAAACTATATGAAACAAGCGGGCAGTCTTTTCCTGTTGATTTTGTTGATGACCGGAGGGTTGTTTTCCCTATCGTGTAATTCCTGTCAGTCCAATAAAAATATGGCAGTAGCGGACCCGTACCGGCAAGTTTCTCCCGGATTCAATGCCGACAGCGCATACGCATTCGTGGAGAGACAGGTGAACTTTGGTCCCAGGATACCCGGGTCAGCAGCGCATAAAGCCTGCGGCGATTATTTAGCGGCAAAACTGGCCGGATTCGGAGCGCAGGTGACGGAACAAAAGGTGGATATCACCCATTACGATGGTAAGAATCTGCCGATACGTAATATTATCGGAAGCTATCACCCGGAAAGAGAGAAAAGAGTATTGCTCTTTGCCCATTGGGATACACGCCCCTTTGCCGATGAGGAGTCCGATGCCGGCAGGCAACTACAACCCATCGCAGGGGCTGATGACGGTGCGAGCGGGGTGGGAGTACTGTTAGAAATTGCCCGCAATCTGCAACAACATCCGGTGGAGGTGGGAATCGATATCATTTACTTCGATCTGGAAGATTGGGGACAACCTTCTTTTGATACCGATTGGGTACAGGGAGACTGGTGGTGTCTCGGTTCACAATACTGGTCGGAGCAACCGCATGTGGAGAATTACAAAGCAACTTACGGTATCCTGCTCGATATGGTGGGCGCTGCAAATGCCACTTTTCTGAAAGAGGGATACTCCATACAGCATGCATCGAATGTGGTGGAAAAGGTATGGGGTACTGCTGCAAAATTGGGATATGCCAACTATTTTCCACCGAAAAGCGGAGGATATATCACTGACGATCATTTGCCGGTGAACCGGCATCACCGGGCACCAAGCATTAATATAATCAATCTGAAGACCGATTCCCAGACGGGTTTTGCTCCACATTGGCATACCCACAGAGATGATATGCACAATATCGACAGGCACAGCCTCAGGGTAGCCGGGCAGACAGTGATGGAAGTGATTTATACAGAATTGGGAGAATAAGAGAGGAATATATTCCCCGAAAAGATAGAAAAAGTGATATGACTCAGACCATAGACGAAGTACAACAGGAGATTATTGACGAATTCAGTATATACGACGACTGGATGGATAAATATGCTGTTATTATCGAGCAGGGGAATGCCCTGCAACCGATCGATGAGAAATATAAAATACCCGAAAATATAATCGAGGGATGTCAGAGCCGTGTATGGTTGCAGACCGATTACCGCCAGGGGAAACTCTATTTTCAGGCGGAAAGCGACGCCATCATAGTGAAAGGATTGCTTGCACTGGTACTGCGGGTATTCAGCGGCCGCACCCCCGATGAGATCATCAACACCGATCTGCGCTTTATGAAAGAGATAGGCCTTACCGAACATCTTTCACCCACACGCTCCAACGGACTGCTCTCGGTGATCAAACAGATCCGTTTTTACGCCATCGCTTTTAAAGCCAAAGAGGAGAGGAACGGTTAATCCGTCGGAAAAAGTGCAGCGGGTCTCCCCACTCCCCATAACCGATAGTATCTCCCACGCAGGCTATTCGTGCTGAGAGACAACTGTTGCAGTGGAAAGCATCTTCCTCGAGGCAGGGTTTATCTTCGTAAAGAAGGTAGTCTTTCCTGCGAATGGTGGGGGTCAGGTTCGGCATGATGACGTTGGCGCCGAACATCAATCCCTTTTCGCGTCCGAATTTGTCCAATACCTGCAGAGCTGTAGTGGAAGCGATGTTGACATCCTTTAGCAATATCCTCAACACGGCTATCATCCTCAACGTAACATTCAGCCGTTCTTCCCGGGGGATGGAATAAGCTTCACTCCGGTAGAACGGCGTTCCCGAATGTTCGATGAAAGGGCCTATCCCCATCATGTCCACCTCCATGTCCCGCAGGAAAAGAATATCACCCGCAATATCCTCATACGTTTGATAAGGTACGCCCACCATACTCCCTGAACCTAATTGAAACCCAATGTTTTTCAAAGACCTCAGGCAATCCAGCCGGGTTTCAAACCTGTGTTTCCCATCGTCCGGATGCCATTTTCCATATAATTCCCGAGAAGAAGTCTCCACGCGGAGAAGATAACGGTGGGCACCATTCCTGAAGAAGCGGCGGTAAGTATCTTCACTCTGCTCCCCGCAGGATAAGGTGATCCCCAGGTTGTACTGCGACTTGATCCGCTTCACTATCCTGCAGATAAAATCGATATGTTCTTTGCTTTGATTTTCTCCGGACTGGAGCACTAAGGAACCATAACGATTTTCATGGGCAAAGGCGGCTGTGTTAAGGATCTCTTCTTCACTAAGCCGAAAACGGCTTACTTTCTTATTGTCCTTTCTCAATCCGCAATAAAAACAATTTTTCCGGCATACGTTCGAAAACTCCACGAGCCCACGGAAATAGACCCCCCTGCCCACCTTTTCCCGTTTGACCTCCATCGCCAGGGATTGCAGAGCCTCCATCTCTTTCTTTGAACCCATTTTCAGGATAGGAACAATATCTTCCTTTTTCAGGGAAGGAGAAGAGAGTATGTCCATGATATCGCTTTGTATGCGTGTCTTTTCCATCCCTCAAATATAGTGAAAGCTGAGAGATAAACCAAACTTGTTTGAGTTTATCCGAAGCGCATCCTATATTATGGAAATTTACATATTTTCTTCTGAAAAAAGCTTGATGGGATTAATTATTCATTATCCGGGATAATTTTTTGTTAATCACCGTTTTTACTCATTTCTTCCGATCTTTTCCTGGCGGCATCGAGTATCCCTTCGAAGTGTTTTCCTATTTCATGTGTACGGAAATAATCGAGCCCGGCCTGGGTTGTACCGCCTTTGCTGGTGATATTTCGGATCAATTCTTCGATACTGTGCTTTTTCTGATTTTGGGCGAAATAGAGGGTGGTTCCCTGTGTGAGTTCCAGCAGGAGTTCGTCGAGAAGCGGTCCGGGGAGGTTGAATTCCTGCATTTTTTCCTTGAAGATCTGGATAAAGGAGAGGATGAAAGCAGGACCGCTGCCGAAGACGGCGGTGAACAGGTCGAAGCCGTTCTCTTCCAGTTGTACTGCTTTACCCAACTTTCCCAGCAGGCCAAAAATCTCTGTCGCATTTTCGTTTTCCGGTTGATTGGTGGCGAAAGCGGTCACCGATTTGCGGTAGGCCATGGCCAGGTTGGGCATGATACGCACGACCAATTGTTCTTTACCCAGATAACGCTCAATGAAAGCGATATTTCTTCCGGCAGCTGGAGAGACAATGGTCTTGCCCGCTCTGTCGCACGTTTTCAATTGTTCCAGAACGGCGGACAGATCTTGGGGCTTCACCATCAACCAGATCACATCCGCAAAAGCGGTCAGATCTTCCATCCTGCCGTAATAGGGTATATCCGCCTCTTTCCGGCTTCTGGCGAAGTAGGCGAACTCAATCTCTTCCTCCTCTTTCAAACCCTGATAAACCGCTTTGGCCAGATTGCCGAATCCTATAAAACCATGTTTCACTTGCATTAATTATTCTTTTAAAGAACTTACAACGTGGAAATAAGAAATAAGAAGAAAAAGTCTTGTGCTCTGTACATTTGTAAATCAACAAATTGTGACATAATCAACTTTTGAGTTCTAACTTCTGATTTTTCACTTTTCACTTTTAGTTTATTATTTTCTCACCTTCCCACCTGATCACCTTTCCACCTTCTTGCCAAACCGGGTGAACCGGATACGGTTGTGCATGGCATTGGTGATATAGCTGGCACGTTGACCGTTCACGATCCACATCTCTACGCCACGTTCCATGCATATTTCGGCCGCATGTACTTTGGACGACATGCCACCAGTGCCAAGTGAGGATTCTTTTTCTTCGATGTATTCCCTGATGGAGTTCAGATCGGACACTTCGTCAATAAGTTGTGCATCGGCATGCAGATGAGGGTTCCGGTCGAAAATACCGTCGATGTCAGAGACAAGGATGAGTAGATCCGCTTCAGTGATCACTGCCACCAGCGCCGAGAGTTTGTCGTTATCGCCCAGCACTATTTCTTCGATGGAGACGGTATCGTTCTCATTCACAATAGGAATGTAATCGACCTGCCAGAGCCGTTTAATGGTGTTACGCGTATTCTCATTGGCCACTGGATTTTCAAAGTCGCGGTAAGTCAGCAGTATCTGCGCAATATTCAGTCCGAACGTACTGAAGATGCTGTCGTATAACTCCATCAGTTTGGTCTGTCCGATGGCGGCCAACGCCTGTTTTGAGTCGACCCGCTTGTTAAACCCGTTGATCTCTACAAACTGTCTCGCAGTGGCAATTGCCCCTGATGAAACGATCACGATATCGTACTCCTCTTTCAACTCCACGATCTGCCGTGCCAGGCTTTCTATCACGGCGAATGATATCCGGTTCGTCCCTGCCGTGAGCGTGGAAGTGCCGATTTTTATGATCAGTTTTTTCTTCATACTCTATTTTCTGTCTTTCTTCTCTCGTCACTACACGGATTTTCTGTCCTCACCCGGCATAGTGCAAGTAAACTTGACTCTGTTCTCGTTCTTAAGAAAATTTCCTTTTCACTCTTTCCTATTCCCTGATCTGTCCGTTTCCATATACGAACCATTTGTTCGTCACTAATTCCTGCGCGCCCAACGGACCACGGAAGTGGAGTTTCTGCGTACTGATGGCGATCTCCGCGCCCACGCCGAGCTGTCCCCCGTCGGTGAAACGTGATGAAGCGTTGTGGTAGACCGCAGCACAGTCTACTTGTTGCATAAATTCAACGGCTTTCGTGGCATCGTGGGTGATGATCACTGCCGTGTGTCCGCCGGAATAGCAGTTGATCATATCAATGGCCTCTTCTATCCCATCCACGAGAGAGAGGTATAGTTTTGGCGCCAAGTATTCCTCGCAAAGCGTGGTGGCATCGTTCTCTTCCTTGATCCTGTTGCACAGGGCCGCTATTTCTTTGTTTCCCCACACCTCAATGCCTTTTTCCGTAAGGTGCGTCACCAGATCAGACAGTTTTTCTTCTAATTTGTCGATGTTTTTGTGCAGGAGCACCTTGTCAATAGCGTTGCATACGCTGATACGCTTTTTCCCGTTCAACACCAGCCGGATAGCCATTGCGAAATCGGAATTGTTATCCACATAGAGAAAATTATTGCCTCTGCCACTCACGATGACCGGTACCGAAGCATTCTCCTGCACAAAACGGATCAATCCTTCGCCACCCCGGGGAATAATGAGATCCACCCCATGACTGTTTTCTCTGATAAGGTGCTGTATTTCCTCGCGAGATAGATCGAGATATCGTATGTAATCCGGATTGGCATTTTGTTCCGCGAGCGCCTGTTGCCACAGTGCGGTGAGCAGCAGGTTGGTCTGGCGCGCTTCTTTACCCCCTCTCAGCAAAATACGGTTACCGGCCTTAAAGGCGGTCGCTGCCGCTTCGATGGTGACGTCGGGGCGTGATTCGTAAATGATCAGGATCGTTCCGAATGGTACCGTTTGATTGACAACGTGCAGCCTGTCTTCCCGGACGAATTCATAAAGGGTTTTCCCTTCCGGATCGGGTTGTGAGGCGACCTCCTCCAAAGAACGGATCATTCCGTCGATCTTTTTCTCATCCACCCTGAGCCGGTCTTTGATAGAATCATCCATATTGGGAAACGTGTGCATATCAGCCTTATTGGCCTCCATGATTTTCTCCCTGTTCGTTTCTAATAGCTGCGCGAGAGAGGATAAAACGCTATTTTTTAGTTTGACTTCCATATTTAATTTACATGAAAAGAGCATGAGAAAAGCTCTCATAAGAGAGCATAATAATTTGTGAAACAATCCTATGAAAAAGAACTATTCTATTAAGCCAAATGAGTAGAAAGCAAACTTGCTTGCATTATACCATGGCGAAGAATAATCTCATATAATTGAAAGTATTTTGGCTTCAAAGGTAGCAAATTATTCTCAAATCAGAGGTTTGTCTATTGTTTTATTATTGATGGAGTAGGGAGATCGCCTCCTTTTTCTCGTTAAGTTGCGTCACCTCGGGATCGTCGAGCCACTACTCTTAAGAAACAAAATTAATCCAAGTGTTCAGCTCATTTTTGAATGGAAAAAACGTTCTGGAGTGCTTGGTTCTAAGCATATTTATTTTACAGGAGTAAAAATATTAACATCATATAACTATCTGTTTGCAACATTTTCAGTCGCTTATACATCATATAATAAAAGGGCAGTCTTAGCAAAATAGCGTTTGTATGCCCGGGCAGGAGTCAAACAACGTTCGACGGCCGAAGGGGAGTCAATTGACTCCGTCGATTTTTCGAATTCTATGTACCAACAAAAATTAAATAATCCTATGAAACGAACATCAAAATCATTTTTCCACAAACTGATCACCTTTTTGCTATTTTCATTCGTTATTATTTCATGCGAAAGAATAGACTCCGATCTTATAGGAAATTGGACATTAACCGAAAGATCCTACCTGATAACGGCCAGTCAGGATTTTACCTTCAACGATCTGTTCGGAGAGCCTTGGCAGGGAACCATCTTTGTAGACGACGAAGAATTCAACATCTCGTCATTCACCTATCATTTCTATAATGTTTGGCCGACAAATCAATTCTGCTCCCGTTCCGGTGAGCTGGTTTTTACCTTTTTTGGCTCACAGTTAGAGATAGACTTAAATGGTGACTATTACATGATGGACTCGTATGAATTCGATATCGCATCGGGTATTCTTAATGCCGAAGGCATAGCAAACGGTAATGATAAATCTCTTCAAGTAAAAGTGAATGCAATCATGCCGAAAATTTCAATGAAAAAAGGAGAGCAAGCAGTGGTAAAGGTCGAGTCTCACCTCACTTCCTACACTAATCTTGAGTTTAAGAACGGAGGAAAACTACAAACCGACTATCTCATGGTGGATATTATGGACAGGTTATCGGGGAAGTGGAGCGTGAAAAACGACCGGATTACTCTCTCAGTTGAAAACCATGAGAATGATACGTATCAATATAATTTCAACGGCAACGAGTTAATCTTATCCAAAGACAACATTGCCGGAGATGAGATTCCTTTCCACCTATCTCCTTTCGCCGATAAATTAAGCAATATCACCTATCATGCGGTCTATACAATAGAGTAGATCCTCCCGAATAAGTTCCTCGTTTGTATTGTTTTATGTCGATCGGATCATTCCCTCTTCGAGTTGGGCGATGCCGACGGCTTCTTCTACATTGGCTCCAATGGAAGTTCCACTTCGTAACAGTCATCAATCAATGGACCCGGCATTCCGCCCGAAATAATGGATCAAATCTTCATCCCGCTCTTCACGACCAAAGAAAACGGCTCTGGCATAGGCTTAAGCCTTTCCCGGCAGATCATGAAAAACCACGGAGGGAGTATCGAGGCAACCTCTGCTCCGGGAAATACGCAATTTACACTGTATCTCTGAAGCATCCCGGCTCCACGGTGCCGCGCCTCACAACAAATAACTTATGAGATAACAGATCTTGTCCGGACATGGAGATTACATCTTGTGCGATTGCATTTTTTCTGTCAATTTAAACCCTTTCCGGTTTGCAAAGTCCAACTGCCGATGATTCAAAAAGAAACTTACACTCAATCTTTTAAAGCACTTTTCCGGAACCTGGTCCCCTTTGTAAAACCCTACAAAAGGATGATCGCCGGAACCCTTTTTCTTACGCTGGTCGGGTCGTTTGCCGCCCAGGTAAATCCCCTTTTGGTGAACGAAACGATCAACCGCGTGGAGGAGTTGCTCAAACAACCCGATCCGTTCGAAAACGGAATGCGGTTGTTGCTGATCATCTCCGCCATTATGCTTGCCAATGAGTTACTGAATATCGGCATCCAGTTCGGACAGAAATATTTTGGTGAGAAAATCCGTATCCGGGTGGGAAGCGATCTGTCACAGGCGGCGGTAGACAGGATACTGAGTTACAGGATGTCTTTTTTCTCTGAGCCGGGAAATCAGACTGGATTACTGCAAACGCGGATCAACAGAGGGATAGAGAGTCTTATCGGGTTGGTGCAAAATTTCTTTCTCGATATACTTCCCCTGTTCTCCACTGCCATTATCGCCCTTGTGGTGATGTATAATGCCAATCTCTATGTAGGATTGCTGGCGACGATCATTGTGCCGGCCTACTTCTATGTGAGCCAGCGACAGGCCGGACGGTTGAAAGGATGGCGTATCCAATTGCGCGGGCAACGCGAACGCAAGAACCACGGACTGATCAATATCATCGACTCCATCACGGTGATCAAAAGTTTTGTACGGGAAAAACCGGAAGGGAAGAAGCAATACGACGTGCAGATGGAGATGCTGAACAATCAGTTGCAGACCCGCCGGACAAGTTATGTGTACGAGAGCCTGAAATCGTTTATCCAGCAGATCGGGGTGGTGCTTATCATCATCCTCACGGTGTTCCTTGTGCTAGATGGACAGATGGGGATCGGCGCCATCATGATGCATATCATGCTTTTCCGGAACGTATCGGCTCCCATCAGCCAGTTGCATCGTATCTATGATCAGGTCAACGATGCCCTGATCTATGCCGACGGCTTTTTCGAAGTGCTTGCCAACGACGAAGCGGTGGAGGTAGGTGGTGACGTGAAGGCGGAGAATGTGCAGGGGGAATTTGAAGTACGTGATGTGACTTTCACCTATCCCAACGGGAAGCAAGCGCTTTCGGATGTGACCCTCTCCCTTGAAAAAGGAAAGACGACCGCTATCGTAGGATTGAGCGGTGCCGGTAAGAGCACGTTGATCAACCTGCTATGCAAATTTTATCAACCCGATAGTGGGGAGATACTTTTGGATGGGATTCCTCTGGAGGACTATGAGAACGGTTCGTTGCGGAACAATATAGGTCTGGTGTTGCAGAAGAACCATATCTTCAAGGGAACTATTTACGACAATATTCTTTACGGGAAGATCGAGGCTACACGGGAGGAAGTGATCGATGCTTCAAAAAGGGCTTTCCTGCATGATCAGGTACTTTTATTGCCCGACGGATACGATACCGATGCTTTCAACCTGAGCGGCGGCCAGCAACAGCGGATCGCCATCGCCCGGCTGTTCCTGAAGAATCCGCCCGTAATCTTCCTCGATGAGCCTACCGCGAGCCTCGACGCGATTGCTGCCGAGCATATCAAGATGAGTCTCGATGCCATTAAGGAAGGGCGTACGGTAGTAATTATCTCACACTCGCTATCGCAGATCGTGGATGCCGACGTGATCCATGTGTTAAAAGACGGGCGTTTGGTAGAAACCGGCTCGCATGAATCGCTCTACAAGCAGGATGGCGAGTACCGCAAGATATTCGACGCCTCCGCCCGCAGCCTCAACCTCAATAAGATGCTCGACACCCTTGCCGTTTGATACGGGAGCGCCCACGGGCATTGCCAGATAGCCGGGAATCCGCCCCGTCCCCCTAAAACCGCCAGTTTATTCCCGCGAAGTAATGCCGGGGCATGCCAGGGTAATAATAGCGCGGCTCGGCATTGCCAAACGCCAGCGCGTTGACCGTGAGCATGGGGGAGTAGCGCGTATTGGTAAGGTTGTTCATCCCGATAAAAAGTTCGAAACTGCCGGCGCCAGTGGTAGGGATAAGGTAGGTTATTTTCAGGTCGGTCAGGAAATACCCGTCGTTCTCGACCGTGTTGGCGTCGTCGATGTATTGGGGGCCGACGTGTTGCAGGTGCGCGTTTACCTGCAACGAGGGGAAGGGTTGCCATTGAACGGATTCCCGTGCAATACTCGAAGGCACCCCGGGGAGCCGGTTGCCGTTGTAGATATTCCCGTCGTCCTCAAAATCAATGAATTGATTACGCGAGTAAGTGTAGTTGGCGCTTAGGTGGAGACTGCCGGGAAAGGAGGACAGGTGGAATATCCGCTGTTGGAGCATCAGTTCCACGCCCGTGTGCCGGGTTTCCCCGGCGTTTATCCCGGTAAAGATGTCTTCAGTGGCCCGCTTGGTGACCAGCAGGTTATCCAGGTCGATCCGATACACCGATGCTTCCAGCCGGGTGGCGTTGTTGAACAGGTTGAGCCGGATACCCGCCTCGTACTGCATGCCCTGTTCCGGTTTAATAGATTCGTTAATATCCCCCTCGGGCAGCAGGGTCTCCTCGGGGGAGGGCATCGAGAAGCCGTGTCCGGAGGATGCGTAGAACGCCAGATGGGGCGAGGGCGCATAATTTACACCGATCCGGGGCGAGAAGATCAGGGGGAAAGAGCGGCTTCCGCTTTGGTCTCCGTTCGCGGGGAACTGGTCCGTGAGCCGGTAGTCGACCTTGTTCCACGCGCCGCCTACCGAGATATTCCACCGGTTGTCCGGCCGCCAGTAAACCATCCCGAACAGGTTGGTGTGGCCGCGCCTCTCCCGGTTCTTGTTGATCAGTTCGCCGTTCAGATCCATCTGCCATCGGTAGGCGTCACTCATCCATTCCAGTCCCAGCAGCGCGTTCCACCGGTCGGCGTGATAGGTAAGTTTGTTACGGATGCCGCCGCCGGAGGTGCCATCGTCCAGGTTGTTGAAGGGGCGCCGTTCGTAACTGTCGACCCACCTTCCGAAGAGGGTGAGGCGATTATTCCACCGGCTTGAAAGCCGGTTTGCCACTGTGATGCCACCGATCGCCCGCTGGTACTCCTTGTATCCTTTTATTTCGTTCCAGTTGGCGGCGGCTGCCCGGGGATTTGTCTCGTAAAGCGTCTTCCCGATAGAGCTGGGGATGTCTGCTTCGAGGTCTATCAGCAGCAATGTGTATTCCACCGTGTAAGCGGGTTGCTGCCATGATCCCGACGAGAGTAGTGAAGTACGTTTGTAATGGTTGTTTTCGCGGAAACCATCGGATTGCACGTGCGACAGATTTCCCCATAAACCGAGGTTCGCACCCCGGTAACTGCCCCCGGCTGCCGCCTTGGTAGTGTGGTAGCTCTCCTGTTGCAGAGATACCTGCGCGCGGTTCCGATCTATCGCGGGCGTGTACAGGTTGATGTTCCCTCCCAGGCCCGAGCCGTAGAGCGCCGAGGCCGGCCCCTTGATCACCTCCATCCGTCCGATACCCAGCAGGTCGATATCTTCAGGGGCGGAAATGCCGTCGGACGAGGTAATGGGAATGTCGTTAAGGTATGATTTGACGCGATTGGTGTTATAGGGAGTGCGGCTGCCCACACCCCGGATCACGACACGGCTGGTGGCATAGGTGCCGCTATGCATGTAGATGCCCGGCACGGCATGGAGGATATTGGCAAAGTTATTGCCGTCGCCCACCCGGATCTCGTCGCCCGAAAGCACCGAGATACTTCCCGGTACCCGGTCCAGCCCTGAATCGATATGATATGCGCGCACCACCAGTTCCTCGAGGAGAAGGGTAGAGTCTTGTGCTGCCGCATCGAGACAAGAAAGAAAAGCCATGATAACCAGGGGAGCAAAACGATACCTCATGTCTTTGGTTGATCAGTAGGGTGCAGCTTTCCGAGCGATTTAGCCACCACCACCGATACCGTGGCGTCGCCCGTGATATTGATCACCGTACGGCACATATCCAGCGGGCGGTCGATCGCGAAAATCAGCGCCAGTCCTACGGCCAGTTTATCCGCCGGGATGCCGATCGACTCCAGCACGATCACCAGCATAATCATGCCCGCACCGGGTACCGCAGCCGACCCAATGGATGCCAGCAAGGCGGTGAGCACGATGGTCAACTGATCAGAAAACTCCAGTGGAATATGCAGTGCCTGGGCAATAAAGACAGCGGCCACGGCCTGGTATAGGCTGGTGCCGTCCATGTTGATGGTGGCTCCTACCGGCAGGACGAAGCTCGATACCTCGTTATCTACCCCGAGGTGATGGGTCACCCGTTCCATGGTGACGGGCAAGGTGGCCGCGCTGGAACTGGTGGAAAAAGCCAGCAGCTGTGCCGGCACGATTCCCCGGAGAAACCAGCGGGGTGATTTTTTCGCGTAAAGGGAGAGGATGATCAGGTAGAAAAAGAGCATCAGGATTAATCCCAGCACGACCGTCAGCCCGTAGTAGAGCAGTTTTTCCAGGATCTCCACGTTATCGGAGCTGACAATAATCTGTGCCAGCAGGGCGAAAACGGCAAAGGGAGCCATCCACATGATCAGGTCTACCATCTTCAGCACCACGGCATTCAGCCCGTCGATGATTAAAGCGATCGGCCTCGCCTTCACCGGGTCGATAAGGAGCATACAGATACCGAACAGGATCGAGAAGAAGATCACTTGTAGCATCAGGCTGTTGTTGCCGAGCGCGGCGAAAATATTATCGGGCACCATGTCTACCAGGAAATTCAGCGGGCTACTCTCCTGTTCCACGGCCTCATGGATATTAGAGGCGATGGACTCGTCCGAAGCATAGGTGCGGGTAAGTTCCTCTATGGTCTCTTCCGCCATGCCCGTTCCCGGTTGCAGCGTGTTGACCAGCATCAGCCCGATGACGATGGCTACCACAGTAGTGCTGATATACAGGATGACGGTACGGATGCCGATATTCTTGAAGCTCGATATATCTTTCAGGTCGGATATCCCCTTTATCAGCGAAACGAAGATCAACGGGATGGCGATCAGCTTGAGCAACCGGATAAAGATGGTTCCGAATGGGGCAATCCAGTCGATCACGAATCCTTTTCCTCCACTGAAAGCGCTCATCAGCAAGCCGAACAGCACGCCAAGCACCATGCCTGTGATTATCTTCCAGTGTAAGGGGAGTTTCTGCATTTCCTCTTATTTCTTTTGTTTTAGCACGTCGATCAGCACGGCCGCCTGGGAGTATTCCTTCTCTTTGGCCGCGAAGAGCAGCGTGAGGGTTCCGTGCTCCTTTTCGAGATCCTTTATTTGGAGTAAAAGTTCCTTCTTTCCGGCGAGTTCCTTCCGGTATCGTTTACCGAACTCGTCCCATTTTTCCGGATCGTGTTGGTACCATTTTCGCAACTCAGTAGACGGGGCGATCTCTTTCAGCCAGAGATCCACCCGGGCGTTTTCTTTCGACACGCCGCGGGGCCATAACCGGTCTATCAATACACGATAACCATCTTTATCGCCCGATTGTTCATATACACGTTTGATTTGGATCATACTATTCACGTTTTTAGGCCGTAGTTATCTCCGGCAAACCCATTGAATTGTCTATCCACATTATAACGTATATTGATCAGTTACTGTTTTCAGTTTCTTACTGATCGATATATCCGAAGCAGAAATCCTATCCTGCCTTGAACTTCCGCGTTCGCAAGTATCCCGCTTTACTTATGGATCCCGACACGGTTCAGGATGAAGGCGAACTCGAAGGCGGTGTCCTTGATGCCGTCGTACCGTCCTGTAGCGCCGCCATGGCCGGAATCCATATTCATGTGTAGCAACAGGATGTTGTCGTCGGTTTTGAACGAGCGTAGTTTGGCCACATATTTGGTGGGTTCGTGGAAGAGTACCTGTGAATCGTTGATCCCGCCGGTAACCAGTATATTGGGATAATCCTGCGCTGTGATATTATCATAGGGTGAGTAGGAGAGGATGTAGTTGTAATATTCTTCTTCGTTAGGATTGCCCCACTCTTCGTACTCTCCCGTGGTAAGCGGCAGTGTATCATCGAGCATAGTATTGATCACATCGATGAAGGGGACCTGTGCCACGATAGTCTGATATAGGTCAGGACGCATATTTGTTACGGCGCCCACCAGCAGGCCCCCGGCGCTCCCGCCCATGGCGGCCAGCTTGCCGGGAGAGGTGTAGCCGTCCTGTATCAGTTTCTCGCTGCACGCGATGAAATCGGTAAAGGTATTTTTCTTGTGCAGTAACTTGCCATCCTCGTACCACTGTTCTCCAAGATCGCTGCCACCGCGTATCTGCGCGATGGCGTATACGAACCCTCGGTCGATCAGGCTATACACGCTTGTACTGAAGTAGACATCGGAGCTGCTGCCGTAACTTCCGTACGAGTAGATAAGCGCCGGGTTACTACCGTCTTTTTTCAGTCCGTTTTTATAAACGATTGCCATCGGCACCTGTACCCCGTCGGGGGCGGTCGCCCAGAGCCGTTCCACGGTATAATCGTCGGGATTGAATCCGGAGGGCACCTCCTGTTCTTTTAGTTTCCCAGTTTCCCCCGTCTCGATATTGTACTCGTAGAGGGTGGTAGGGCGATTGAGCGACGTGTATGAATACCGGAATGTGACGGCATCATACTCGGGATTTCCGCTAAGCCATGCCGAATAGACGGGTTCAGGAAAAGCGATAGTCTGTGGTTTACCTTCGCCCGAAACCGGTCTGACCTGAATTTCGGTCAGGCCGTTTTTCCTCAATTCCAATGAGACATAATCTTTCAGGACATCGATCCCTTCTATGCGCACATTCTTATCATGCGGCATAAAAACTTTCCAGGTAGCACGGTCTTCATAGCCCGCGAGCGGCATCTCGTAGATCATTCCGTTGAGGTACTCCTTATCTTTGTAACGGACGAAAAATTTATCTTTATGCGGATAAACACTATATTCCACATCCTGCACACGGGGAAGGAACACTTTGAACGGATCCGTGGGTTTGTCGGCAGCGAGGTACCTCTCTTCGGAAGTGGTGGAACTTGAACTGTTGATAAAGATATACTGCTTGGTTTTGCTTCCATACACGTAGGTGCCGAAACGGGCGTCCGTCTCCTCGTACACCAGTTCGCCGGAGGGGGCATCCAGCATCCGGCGATAGATCTTGTTGGAGCGCAGCGTCTGGTCGATCAAACTATAAAACAGAGTCTTATTATCGTTGGCCCATGCAGCCGAAGCGACCCCGTCCATGGAGAATCCTACATTCTCACCCGAAGCAAGGTCTTTGATCTTCATCGTGAATTCGGCATATGAGCCTGTCTCGTTATAGAAATAGGCGGCTTTGCTGTTATCGGGGCTAATGGAATAACCCCGGAAAATAAACGCCGGTTTTCCTTCGGCCATCCTGTTTACATCGAAGATAATCTCTTCGGGTGCCTCCATTGATCCCTTGCGGCGGCAGTAGCTACGGTATTGTTTTCCTTTTTCGGTACGGCTGTAATAGTAATAACCATCTTTGAACGAAGGGTAACTTTCGTCATCCTCCTTGATCCGACCCACCATCTCATCGAAAATGGTCTGCTGAAGTGTTTTGGTAGAAGCCATTACGCTGTCGGTATAGGCGTTCTCCGCTTTCAGGTATTCGACCACTTTCGGATTATTCTTGTCTTTCACCCAATAGTAGTTGTCGATACGTTGCTGCCCGAAGTTGATAAATGTGTCGGGAATCACTTCCGCTACCGGAGGAGCGGGAAAATCGGATTGCTTTAAAATGTTCACTTCTTCTCTTTTAATGTGGCACGATGCAATTAAAAACGCTATAGCACCTATAATCAGTAAATTCAGATCTTTCATGCCGTTCTTTTTAGGGTATGATAATCAATATTGTTATACTGCTGGCAAAGCAGTGGATAATGGGTTCTGTTGTAAAAGCCTTGCTTTCATACGGCAAATTTACACGATTTTCTTTTGAAAACAACATACACGTATAAAATAGCCGTCTGAATTGTAAGAGAAACAGGTATAATTTACCTGAAAAACAGGGAATGAACTTTCTTTTTTTCTTTTTGTTATAATCCGAAGGAATCAACTACAATGCACACACATCATCACGATCATCCCCACGAGCACGCAGATGTGAAGAACATCCGAACAGCGTTTTTCCTGAATCTTTCTTTCACGATCATTGAATTTGTCGGCGGACTGCTGACGAACAGTGTGGCGATTCTTTCCGATGCCGTACACGATCTGGGCGACAGTTTTTCGCTGGGATTATCCTGGTATTTTCAAAAGGTGGCCAAGAAACCCCGTACGAAAGATTACACCTATGGTTATAAGCGCTTTTCGCTTTTAGGCGCTGTGATTAATTCTGTGGTCCTGTTGGTGGGGAGTATCCTGATCCTGGTCCATGCCATTCCCCGGCTGTTTAACCCCCAACAGCCCGATGTGAAGGGGATGTTGTTGCTTGCCGTCCTGGGGGTGATCATTAACGGGCTGGCCGTCTTCCGCCTGAGAAAAGGGAGTTCGATCAATGAAAGAGTGGTGTCGCTGCACCTGCTGGAAGATGTGCTGGGCTGGCTGGCCGTATTGATAGGAGCGGGTATCATGTATTTTATAGATGCGCCTTTTATCGATCCGCTGCTTTCCATTGCCATTTCTCTCTTTATCCTGTTTAATGTGTACAGGAATATCCGCCGGAGCCTGCATATTATCCTGCAAGGTAGCCCCACGGAATTGGATATGGAAGAAGTGAAACGATCGATATTGGAAATCGGGGAGATACAGGGCGTCCATGATCTGCATGCCTGGTCGGTAGATGGGGAATATAACGTGATGACCATTCATGTGGTACTTCGGAACGCCCTTCCGATAGGAGAACAGAGGCGTCTAAAATTACTTGTCCGTGATAAACTGCGGGTGTTGGGGGTGCAACACAGCACCATTGAGTTTGAAGTGGCGGATGAGGATTGCGGGATGAAGTCCTGTTGCTGAAAAGGCCGACCGGTAATCTGATCCCCCGGGAAAGCATCGGTAAGGGAGTCTGTCCTGCCTGCCCGTCTATTCCAGATAAGTATAGCCGTACAATCCCGACCGGTAATTCGAAAGAAATTCTTTTCCTTCTTCCACTGATATCTTCCCCTGTTTTACGGAACTCATTACCCAGGTCTCTACGGTGCGAACCAGTTTCTTGGCATTGTACTGGGCATATTCCAGCACTTCGGCCACCGACTCGCCGTCAATCACCTGGTCTATTTTATAGCCGTTTTCACCGGCGGATACATGTACCACATTGGTATCGCCGAACAGGTTATGCAGGTCGCCCAGGATCTCCTGGTAAGCGCCCACCAGGAAGACTCCGATATAATACGGTTCGTTCTTTTTAAGCGGATGGGCCGGAAGGAAGGAAGATCGAAACCCGTCCTGCGAGGCAAAGTTAGATATTTTCCCGTCCGAGTCGCAGGTGATATCCTGCAGTGTGGCCGTCCTGTCCGGTTTCTCATCCAGCCGGTGAATCGGGATGATGGGGAACACCTGGTCGATGGCCCAGGAATCAGGAAGCGACTGGAACAACGAGAAATTGCAGAAATATTTGTCCGGCAGCAGGGTCGAAAGCTGCCGCAGCTCTTCGGGCGCATGCTTGGCCCGGTTGCTGGTGATATTGATTTCCCGTACGATGGAGAAATAGAGCTGTTCCACCTGAGCACGTGTCTTCAGGTCGAGCATGCCCAGGCTGAAGAGGTCGAGGGATTCCTCTCTTATCTGCTGCGCATCGTGCCATGCTTCCAGCATCCGCGCCTGGGTAAGCGTATCCCAAATGTTGTAAAGTTCCTTCACCAACTCATGATCCTCTTCCTCTATCTCCTTATCATCGGGCCATTCCGGTAGTGAGGCCGTTTCCAGCACTTCGAAGATCAGCACGGAGTGATGCGCCGTGAGAGCGCGCCCCGATTCGGTGATGATGTCGGGATGGGGTAGTTCGTTCTTGTTTGCCGCATCCACAAAGGCAAATACAGAGTCGTTCACATACTCCTGAATGGAGTAATTGATACTGTTCTCAGTGAAAGAGGAGCGTGTGCCGTCGTAATCGACACCCAGTCCACCCCCTATATCCACATATTGGATCTTGAATCCCATCGTATGCAGTTGCACATAGAACTGGGCCGCTTCGCGCAGCGCCGTCTTGATGCGGCGTATCTTGGTGATCTGGCTTCCTATGTGAAAGTGGATAAGCCGGAAACAATCGCCCATATTGTTTGTTTTGAGCACCTCCAGCGCTTCAAGCAATTCACTTGAATTGAGTCCGAACTTACTGCCATCGCCGCCCGATTCTTCCCACTTACCGCTGCCGGAACTGGCCAACTTCACCCGGATACCGATGTTAGGCTTCACTTTCAATCGTTTCGCGATTTTGATGGTCAGGTCGAGTTCATTCAGTTTTTCCACCACAATAAACACCTTCTTTCCCATCTTTTGCGCCAGCAATGCCAGTTCAATATAGCTTTCATCCTTGTAGCCGTTACAGATGATAAAGGAGTTGTTGTCGGTATTGATGGCGAGTACAGCATGCAGTTCCGGCTTGGAGCCGGCCTCAAGCCCGATATTGAACCGTTTTCCGCTTGAAACGATTTCCTCTACTACCTGGCGCATCTGGTTTACCTTGATAGGATAGATGATATA
>ENA-UOOI01000513-UOOI01000513.1-fermentation-metagenome-genome-assembly--contig:-NODE-513-length-48874-cov-9.199615_pt1 | contig 48874 bp, 34 predicted proteins | sample MGYA00245779_ERZ724027 | MGnify/ENA primary metagenome ERZ724027 (study PRJEB28704, sample SAMN03018318) | fermentation metagenome | biome: anthropogenic terrestrial biome; feature: soil; material...
CTAAGCACTAAAAAAAGACAAAGTACCTCTTTTCGATACTTTGTCTTCACTCTGACGGCGCCCGTTTTCACGGGCGCCGTTTCTTTTTGGCGGAGAAAAAAGTGCAGCTCGGGTCCTTTTATCAACTTTTATTAATAAGTATGCGTTTATTAGTAAAAAAGGGATTATATCTTGATATTCGAATTGTGACAACTAACGGTTGACACATTGTGCTATAAGGTTATACTGGTAGGGAACGTTTGTTAAAAAAAACACAATGAACAGGCAAAATCATAAATCTGTAAGCTGTTTTATCCATCCAACATACAAAATGACTGAGAAAGGGAAGAATCATGAAAAGATTAAACGATGTAAAGATCTCCAAACGGTTGATTTCCAGCTTTTTATTAGTCTCGCTGATTCTCGCGATCGTCTCGGCATACGGCATTTTCAGCCTGGTACAGACAAAAAACAAAATGAGCGACATATACAACCGTGAAATGGTTTCCATGCCGTACATGACAAACATTCTGGTCAGTCTGGATTCCATCCAGTCCGCATCGCGCGACGCGGTAATCAACCAGACCGATGCGGAAACAAGAAAATCTGATCTGACGGCAATTGACAAATACATCAAGGAATTTAAGGAATACGACGACAAACTGATCCCAACCATCAACACCTCGACCTGGAAAACGAAATTAAAGGCCGCAAGGAGCCAGTTCGATAACTCTTTTGAACCGGATATGAAGAAAGTCGAGCAGGATCTTCAGTCCGGAACAATTCCGGACGCGGTTTCGCTTCTGAATGAATCCCATGCGGTCCATAACCAGATCCGCGATGCCTATGAAAGCTTTCAGGCTTATCGTGTGCAAGCTGCGGGAAACACAAACGCGGCAAACGGGGCGGAAACAACGACGGCATTTGTCATTCTGCTGATCTTATCCATTTTGGGGATTGCCGTTTCCATTACCCTTGGAACCATGATTTCCCGTTCCATCAGCAAGCCGCTTGCGGAGCTGGAAGAAGTGGCCCGGAAATTTGCAACCGGCGTTCTCTCGATCCGGGTGCACGATACTTCCCACAATGAAATCGGCTCGGTCGCCGAATCCCTGAATTTTGCATTTTCCAGAATCAACGACGTTGTGAAAGAAGTTTCCGGCACCCTAACGGGCATTGCAAAAGGGGAATGCTCCTGCGGCACCATCCGGAATTATATTGGCGACTTCCGGCCTATGTCCGACGCGTTGAATACGATTCTCGATAATCTGAACCGGGTTTTTACCAATATCACGAATTCCGCGGAGCAGGTCAACAGCGGCTCCAAACAGGTGTCCGACGGGGCACAGGAGCTTGCCCAGGGCGCCACGGAGCAGGCAAGTTCCGTGGAACAGCTCTCCGCGTCGATTAAGGACGTTTCGGAAAATATCAAAAATAACGTCCAGAAGATCAGCCAGATGGCGGACGAAATGGATTCCGCTTCCAAGGACGTTACGGAAAGCGATACCAAGATGCAGCAGATGCTGGCGGCGATGAAGGAAATTGAAACGGCTTCAAACGAAATCGGCAAAATCATCAAGGTAATCGACAATATCGCCTTCCAGACCAATATTCTGGCTTTGAACGCCGCGGTGGAAGCCGCGAGGGCAGGCGAAGCCGGAAAAGGGTTTGCCGTTGTCGCGGACGAGGTCCGCAATCTGGCGGGTAAATCGGCGGACGCGGCGAAGCAGACGACCGCTCTGATCAAGAATTCCATCGCCAAGGTAAAGGAAGGGCTGTCGCTGTCCGATTCCACGGCCCAGTCCCTCACGAGCATCACCAAAAAAGTGAACGAGATCAATCAGACCATCCAGAGCATCGAGAATACGTCGAACGCGCAGTCCACTTCCATCGCGCAGATTACGGACGGAGTCGGGCAGGTTTCGGCGGTCATTCAGACCAATTCGGCCACGGCGGAAGAAAGCGCGGCCGCGAGCGAGGAACTTTCCGCTCAGGCGGACGTATTAAAAAAGGCGGTTTCCTGGGTCAAATTGCGGGAGAGCTCCGCACAGGCCTGAGGCCGTTGTCCCGCTTTGCCTCATCGGTCAAGGACGGGCTAACGCCCCAAGAACAAAGAAATTCACGACAAGCTCCGCCACAATGGATTTACCGTCCATGGGGCGGAGCTTTTCAAAAAGCGCCGGATAAAAATCCCGTTAATGCGTCTCCGGAGCCGTATGATCGTTCTCCACAAACTGGATGGAAACACCGTTCGGGTCCTTTACAAAGAAGAAAGAGCACCCCGGCACTTTCGTTGGCCCGCCAAAAGCGGGAATCTGCTTGGATTGAACCAGCGCAAGCGTGTCCGCAAGCGATTTTACTTCAAAACCGAGCGAAATTCCTTCTTTTGGTGCGCCCGCGGGACCACTGTTTTGCAGCAGCTCAATTTTGAAGCCGTTGCCGTCCTTTAAAAAAGCGATTTTTGTACCGGGAAACGGCGAAAAGCGCCGCGCTACGGACAACCCGAGAATCTCTGTGTAGAAATTGACGGACTCGTCCAGCTTTTCCGTCGTAATGGTGGACCAGCAACAATTCATATTTTCTGTCTCCCTTTCAACAATCACAAAGTTCCTGCCGGCACTGAAAAAGGATGCCTGCAAAAACAGGTTAGCATTTTCCGCCGCTTTTTTCAAGCAAAACAACCGCAACGGTTTTCCCGCTTCTTCGTTTCCCACGGTCCCGCCGCGGCACAAAAAATCCTTTTTTTGAAGAACTTCTTTAAAGTTTCTCATCGGTGAGATATAATAATAGAAAGTATCAAGCAGAAAGAGGGCGGAAATCCGTTGGCTGCAAAATATACCGTAGCGCTTTCCAAAATAATCAAGGAGCTTTCGCTGAAAACCGTCAGTATGCCTGTCGACCCGGACACCATTCTGGTTTCTTCCATGGACGTGAACCGGCCGGGCTTGGAACTGAACGGATTTTATGATTATTACGACACCAGCCGCATCATCATTTTCGGCAACGCGGAGACGGCGTTTTTGAATTCGATCTCCCCTGAAAAAAGGTCGGAGGTGCTGAACAGCATTTTTTCAAAAAAGCCGCCCGCCGCCATCGTTGCGAGAAATCTGCAGCCGGTGCGGGAACTGATCGAGGCCACAAAAAAGAACGGCGTTCCCCTGCTGAGCACGCCGGAAACGACGTCGGGGCTCGTCGCGCGGTTAGTCTCTTTCATGAACGTGGAGCTGGCGCCGAGGATCACCCGGCACGGGGTCCTGGTGGAAGTGTACGGCGAAGGAATCCTGCTGGTCGGCGACAGCGGCGTCGGAAAAAGCGAGACCGCCATCGAGCTCATCAAACGCGGCCACCGGCTGATTGCGGACGATGCCGTCGTCATCCGGCGCGTTTCGGCAATCTCGCTGGTCGGTGAAGCGCCGGACAACATCAAACATTTTATCGAGCTGCGCGGCATAGGGATTATCAACGCGCGCAGGATTTTCGGCATGGGCGCCGTAAAAATGACCGAGAAAATCGACATGGTCATCGACCTGGAGATCTGGGATAACCAGAAGACGTACGACCGTATGGGGCTCGACAGCGAATACACGGAAATTCTGGGGATCAGGGTTCCCGTTCTGACCATCCCCGTAAAACCCGGGCGCAACCTGGCCGTTATTATTGAAGTGGCCGCCATGAACAACCGCCAGAAAAAAATGGGTTACAACGCCGCGCAGGAGCTTTTAAAAAATCTCGGCATGGATCTTTCCGACATGCAGAAAACCGAGAGGGAAACCAAACTGGATTTTTAACCGGAAAAGGCGAATCCATTCCGAACGGAGACAGAAATGAAATTCATCGCAGATACCCATATGCACACAGTCGCTTCCACACACGCTTACAGCACGCTCCGGGAAATGGTTCACGCCGCGGCGGAGAAAAGACTTTATGCCGTGGCAATCACCGACCACGGGCCTGAAATGCCGGGCGCGCCGGGCAAATGGTATTTTGAAAACCTGAAGGTGATCCCCCGCCGCCTGGAAGGCGTCTTGGTCCTCCGCGGCGAAGAGGCCGACGTCGTCGACTGGGACGGCAGTACCGACCTGCTCGACACCGACCTGGAAATTCTGGACTGGGTGGTCGCTTCCATGCATCGCCCCGTTTTGAAGGAAAAGCACCCGACCGTAGAGAATGTGACCAACGCCTGGCTGCATGTTGCAAAGGACCCCCGCGTCAATGTCATCGGGCACAGCGGAACGGCGGAGTTCGTCTACGACTATGAAACGGTTATCCCGGAATTCGGCCGGAACGGAAAACTGGTGGAATTGAATGAAAGCACATTCCTTGGACGGCAGGCGTCGATCCCAAACTGTACGAAGATCATGAAACTGTGCAAAAAGCACCGCGTGCCGGTCATCGTGAACACGGATTCCCATTTTTCCACCCAGGTAGGCTGTTTTGAGCACAGCCGGAAACTGCTGGAAGAACTGGATTTTCCGGAAGAGCTCGTGGTAAATTCCAGCGTGGAACGTTTTCAGTCCTATCTCAGGCAATATACCAGCGTATTCCGCACTCTATAAATACAACCGGAGGCCGTCATGAATCAAATTCAGAAACTCGGCAACCTTGCCGAATCGCTCGGATGTGAGGTCCGGTATCAGGAGCCTATGAGCCTTCACACGACGTTCCGCATCGGCGGGCCCGCCGATGTGTTTCTCACCGTGGGCAGCACCCCGGCCTTGCAGAAAATCTGCCGCAGGGCTTCCGAGCTTGGAATTCCGATCTTCCCTCTCGGCAACGGATCGAACCTGCTGGTTTCCGACGCGGGAATCCGCGGAGCGGTCGTCACGCTTGACGGCGACTTCAAAAAAATCGCGCTCTGTTCGGGCACGTCCATCCAATGCGGTTCCGGCGCATCCCTCGCGTCCGTCTGCAACTTTGCAAAAGGCCATGCCTTGACGGGGCTCGAATTCGCATGGGGAATCCCGGGCTCGGCCGGCGGGGCCGCTTTCATGAACGCGGGGGCTTATGAACACTGCGTGTCCGAAGTGATTTCTTCCTGCTCGCATGTCACGGCGACCGGCAACGCGGGCATCCTGAAAAAGGACGATCTGGACTTTGGCTACCGCCACAGCGCTTACTCTTCCGGCGGATCCCTCATCACGTCCATCCGCCTGAAGCTGAAGCGGGGAAACGAAAACGAGATCTCCGCCCGCATGGAAGATCTGTACGCAAGGCGGAAAGCAAAGCAGCCCTTGGAGCTGCCGAGCGCCGGCAGCGTCTTTAAACGCCCGGAAGGGCACTTTGCGGGCGCACTGATCCAGCAATGCGGCCTGAAAGGGACGCGCGTCGGCGGCGCGGCAGTCAGCGAGAAACACGCCGGGTTTATCGTAAACCTCGGCGGGGCAACCTGTGCGGATGTGCGGAAACTGATTGAAACGATCCAGGAAACCGTTCTCCGGCAGACCGGAGTTCGGCTCGAATGTGAAGTGAAGGCGGTCGGCTGAAGTTGGAGGCATTATGGAATTTTTAATCGTTACCGGCCTTTCCGGAGCCGGAAAAACAAGAGCGATCAACGCGCTGGAGGATATCGGGTTTTTCTGCGCGGACAATATCCCGCCGAAGCTGATCGAAACCTTTTACGAGCTTTCCCAGCAGGCGAAGGGGGCTCTTTCCCATGTGGCCGTCGTAACCGACATCCGCGGCGGGGACATGTTCTCTTCCCTGTTTGAAACGCTCGACACGATGAAAAAAGAGCACAAGGAATACAAAATCCTGTTTCTCGACGCCAACGACTACGTCCTGGTCAACCGCTTCAAGGAAACGCGCCGAAAGCATCCTCTGGCGGACAACTGCCTGGGTTCCCTGACCCAGGCGGTGAAGCTGGAACGCGGTGTCCTCCGCCCGGTTAAGGAACGTTCCGACTATGTCATTGACACATCCTACCTCTCCCCCGCCCAGCTGAAGGAACGCATCTCCAGCCTGTTCCTGGGCGACGCCTCCGACGCCCTGAAAATCCACTGCCTCTCGTTCGGGTTCAAGTTCGGCCTGCCGACGGAAGCCGACCTCGTTTTCGACGTGCGCTGCCTGCCCAACCCGTTTTATGTGGAAAGCCTCAAACACCTGACGGGCCTGGACAAACCGGTTCAGGATTACGTGATGAAATCGGACGAGACGAAAGGGTTCGTCAAGCGGCTGTTCGACCTGATCGACTATATGATTCCCCTTTACTGCAACGAGGGGAAGAGCCAGCTGGTCATCGCAATCGGCTGCACGGGCGGGCATCACCGCTCCGTCACCCTCGCCCAGCTTTTATACGACCATCTGCTGGAACAGGATCTGCGCGCGAGCGTCAACCACCGGGACATTCAGAAAAAATAGCGGGGGGTCTGCAATGTCTTTTTCATCCGATACGAAAAACGAACTGTGTAAAATCGTGCCGCAGCAGTGCTGCCGCAAGGCGGAGTGCTACGGCCTGCTTTTGTTCGGGCGAAACTTCTCCCCCGCCTGCGTTTCCCTGACGACGGAGCACCTCGGCGCGGCGCGGCGGGCCGCACGGTTCGCTGCGGAAGTTACCGGAGCCATCATGGACGTCTCCACTCTGGAGCTTCATAAAAGGACCGGAGCGGCGGCCTATACCGTTTCGTCCGCGGGGGCGGAGCAGGCCGGCAGGGTCCTTCAAAGCCTCGGCCACAGCGGGCGCGAGATCAGCCTGCGGATCAACCGGGCAAACCTGGAAAACGACTGCTGCGGCGCCGCTTTTTTAAGGGGTGCGTTTCTGGCCTGCGGAACGGTGACGGCGCCGGAGCGGGAATATCATCTGGAATTTTCCGTCCCCTATATGAATCTGGCCAGGGACCTGGTCGCGCTGATCCGCGACAATCTGGAGCTGGAGCTCGGCCCGCGGATTTCCCGCCGGAAGGGCGCGTTCGTCGTCTATATCAAGGGCGGCGGGCGGGTCGCGGATTTTCTGACGTTTCTCGGCGCGCCGAACGCGGCGATGAGCCTGATGCAGGTCCGCATGCTGAAAGAGCTGCGCAACAACGTCAACCGCCAGACAAATTTCGAGACTGCGAATATTGAGAAAACCGCTTCCGCGGCGGCCCAGGAGGTTCTGGCGATCGAAAGGATCCAAAAGCTCAAAGGCCTTTCCGCGCTGCCGGAAAACCTGCGGGAACTGGCGTCCCTGCGCCTGCGGTACCCGGAAATGTCCCTGCGGGAGCTCGGGCTCCACCTTTCCCCGCCGCTCAGCCGGTCCGGCGTGCATCACCGGCTTCAGCGGATGATCGAATTTGCAGAAAATCTGCGCTGAACGGGGTGAATTGATTTGAAAGTCCCTGATATCGGGCAAGGATTAAAAAATGTACTCTTTCAGCACGGGGCGTCTCTGGTGGGGTTCGGCGATTTGTCGAATCTTGTTTCCGATGGTCAAACGTACGGGGTGTCCGTCGCAATCGCCGTTCCGGCCGCAGTAATCCGCTCCATCGAATACGGCCCTACCCCGGAGTATTATCATGAATATTACCGCATCAACGATCTTCTGGACGATGCGGTCACTGCGGGCGCGGAGTATCTGCGGCAAAACGGCTGCGAGGCAAAAGCCATGACGTGCGGCTCCGTCGTGGAATCGGACGATCACCGCACCGCGCTCCCCTATAAAACGGTCGCAACCCGCGCCGGGATCGGCTGGATCGGAAAATGCGCCCTTCTGGTCACAAAAGAATACGGTTCGGCGGTACGTCTTTCCGCCCTCGTCACCAATGCACCGCTGGCATGTGCCAAACCGATTGACGAATCTTTCTGCGGAAGCTGCACGGCCTGCGCCGCCGCGTGCCCGGGCAAAGCCGTTTCCGGGAAGCTCTGGAATAAGGATATGGACCGCGAGGAGTTTTTTCACGCGGCGGACTGCAGAAAGGCAGCCCGGATGCTGGCAAAAGAAAAGCTGAACAAGGAAATCACTCTGTGCGGAAAATGTGTGTTTGTATGCCCTTATACGCAGAAATACATAGCTGAATAGAGCCGCTTCCCGCATGGAGAGCGATTCTGTCGAAAGGAGTGAGCGGTTATTTTTGTCCATCTTCATGTGCACAGCGAATACAGTCTGCTGGACGGTGCCTGCCGCATCCATCAGCTTGTGAATACCGCGGCCGAACGCGGCGCGCCCGCCGTGGCAGTCACCGACCACGGGGTGATGTACGGGGCCGTGGATTTTTACAAAGCCGCCAAGGCGCGCGGAATCAAGCCGATCATCGGCTGCGAGGTCTATGTGGCGCAGCGCACGCGCTTTGACCGGGTCCATGAGCTCGACTCGGAAAACCGTCACCTCGTTCTGCTGTGTGAAAACCAGACGGGTTACCAGAACCTGATCGCGATGGTGTCAAAGTCCTGGACGGAAGGCTTTTATTTTAAGCCGCGCGTCGATTTTGAACTTTTGGAGCAGTACCACGACGGATTGATCGCGCTTTCCGCCTGCCTTGCCGGCGAAGTTGCGCGCAACCTGACCGCCGGGGACTACGAGGGGGCCAAGGCCGCGGCTCTGCGCTACGACAAAATCTTCGGCAGGGGCAATTTTTATCTGGAACTGCAGGATCACGGCCTTCGGGAGCAGAAACGGATCAATCCTTCCATCATCCGGATTTCCCGGGAAACGGGCATCCCGCTCGTCGTGACGAACGACTGTCACTACATCCGCCCGGAAGACAGCGCAATGCACCGGATTCTGCTGTGCATCCAGACCAACCATACCGTGGAGGACAAGGACGGGATGGAGTTCGGCAGCGACCAGTTCTATTTCAAAACGGAAGAAGAGATGCGCTCGCTGTTCCCGCAGGTTCCCGAGGCAGCCGACAATACCGTGAAAATTGCGGAACGCTGTCATGTGGAATTTGAATTCGGCAAAACCAAACTGCCGCGTTTCGACACGCCGAACGGGCAGGACAATGTCGCTTATTTTCGCGAAAGATGCTACGAAGGGCTGCGCCGACGGTATGGGGAACACCCCGACAAGTCCATCTGCAACCGGCTGGAATACGAGCTGGCCACCATTGAAAAAATGGGCTATGTCAATTACTACCTGATTGTCCACGATTTTGTGCGCCACGCGAAGGAAGTCGGCATCCCCGTCGGGCCGGGCAGAGGTTCCGGCGCGGGAAGCCTCGCGGCGTACTGCATCGGCATTACGGGCATCGACCCCATCCGGTATAACCTTCTGTTCGAGCGCTTTCTGAACCCGGAGCGCGTCAGCATGCCGGACTTCGACATCGATTTCGCCGACGAGCGCAGGCCGGAAATGATCGATTACGTGGTGCAGAAATACGGTGTCGACCATGTGGCGCAGATCGTCACGTTCGGCACGATGGCCGCCCGCGGCTCCATCCGCGACGTCGGACGCGCCATGGCGATCCCCTACGCCAAAGTGGACGAAGTTGCAAAGCTGGTTCCCATGGAGCCGAACATCACGCTCGACAAGGCTCTGGAAGCCTCCGGCGAACTGAAGCAGCGCTACGACACCGACCCCCAGCTTCATCAGCTGATCGACATGGCCCGCCAGCTGGAAGGAATGCCGCGGAATGCGTCCACGCACGCCGCCGGTGTGGTCATTACGGACAAGCCGGTCGCGGAGTATGTTCCGCTCGCGAAAAACGGCGATTCTGTCGTCACCCAGTACACCATGACGGCTCTGGAAGAGCTCGGCCTGCTGAAAATGGACTTTCTCGGCCTGCGGAATCTTTCCGTCATCCGCAACGCGCAGGACATGGTTCAAAAAAAAGAGCCCGGTTTTACCATCGAAAAGATTCCCATGGACGACCGGCAGGTTTTTTCGATGCTGGCTTCCGGCGCCACGGACGGCGTGTTCCAGTTTGAATCCGGCGGAATGCGGAGCGTGATCATGCAGCTGCGGCCGGAGAGCATCGAAGATCTGATCGCCGTAATATCCCTGTACCGCCCCGGGCCGATGGAGTCCATCCCCCGTTACCTGGAAAACCGCCGCAACCCGTCCAAAGTGACCTATCGTCATCCGCTGCTCAAAAACATTCTCAGCGTAACGAACGGCTGCATCGTCTACCAGGAACAGGTTATGCAGATCTTCCGGACCCTCGCCGGCTACTCCCTCGGCCGGGCGGACATCGTCCGCAGGGCGATGAGCAAAAAGAAAAAAGACGTCATGGCGCGCGAAAAAGAGATTTTCCTCCACGGCCTGACGAACGAAAAGGGCGAAGTGGAAGTGGAAGGCTGTGTCCGCCGCGGCGTGGACGAGCGGACGGCGGAAGCCATCTATGCCGAAATGGCGGGCTTCGCCTCCTATGCGTTCAACAAATCGCACGCCGCGGCCTACGCCGTCGTAAGCTACGAAACGGCATGGCTCAAATGCCATTACCCCCGCGAATACATGGCCGCCCTGCTGACCAGCGTGCTGGACAACACCAACAAGCTTTCCACCTATATGGCGGAATGCATGCGTCTCGGAATCCGCGTGCTGCCGCCCCACATCAACGAAAGCGGCAGCGGTTTCACCGTCTCCGGGAAAGATATCCGGTTCGGCCTGCTCGCCGTCCGGAACCTCGGGAAAGGATTCATCGACGCGCTTGTCGGCGACCGGGAAAAGAACGGCCCGTTCCGTTCCTATTTTGATTTCTGCAAACGCATGTACGAAGGACTGAACCGCCGCGCTCTGGAAAGTCTCGTGAAATGCGGAGCGCTGGACAGCCTCGGCCTGAACCGGAGACAGATGCTGAACAGCGCGGAAGCCGTTCTGGACGACCTTGCGGAAGACAAAAAGCAAAATGTGGAAGGCCAGATCGGCTTTTTCGACAATGCCGAAAAAACAGGACGTGAAGAATTCCGCATCGCTCCCATGCCGGACCTCAGCGCCTCGGACAAGCTCGACATGGAAAAGGAAGTCACCGGCATGTACCTCTCCGGACACCCGATGGCAGCCTACGTGAACCTTTACGACTCCCTTCACGCCGTGCGGATCGGCGATATTCTGGAAGATGTAAAGGAGCAGGCCGGCCGTCTGCGCGACGGTGATTCCGTCACCGTTCTCGGGATCATCACCAAAGTCCGTCTGAAAGTGACAAAAAGCAACAGCACCATGGCCTTCGTAACGCTGGAGGACCTTTTCGGCTCCATCCAGATGCTGGTTTTCCCGAAAACCCTGACGGAAAATGCGGAGCAGATCACCGAAGGGAAAATCGTAAAGGCTTCCGCCCGCATCAGCATGCGGGACGAAACGGATGCGGAATTGATCTGCCAGACAATCACGGCCGCCCCTTCTCCCGGCGGCGGCCCGAAAAAACAAAAGCGCCCCGCCAAAAGGCCCGGACTGTACCTGAAAGTCGTTGGACGGGACGATCCGCTCTACCGGAAAGCGATGAAATACATTGCCATCTTTGACGGCCCCACGCCTCTCTACGTCTATTTTTCAGACAGCAGAAAGCTGATGCGGGCGCCGGTTTCCATGCGCGTCAGCGTCAACAATGTGCTGATGCGGGCGCTAAAAAGACTCCTCGGGGACAAAAATGTCGTGCTGGTCGACAATTTGCAACAATAATCTATATACCGGATAAGATAATCCATATATTTCATCTGCCACTTTTCCGTATTTTCGATTATAATAAGAATGATAATGTCCTCATGTGAAATGGAAACGGCCGTAGCCGGAAAAGGAAGAAAAAACGGTGTTTATGGAACCATTCCGCATGAACGAGCGAATCAATGGAGGGTAAAAGATATGGCTACCAAAGCAATTGGAGTTTTGACCAGCGGCGGCGATGCGCCCGGCATGAATGCCGCAGTCCGTGCTGTCGTGCGGGCCGGTCTTTCCTACGGAATGCGCGTGATGGGAATCCAAAGGGGTTACAACGGTCTGCTGAACGGCGAAGTCGTTGAAATGAACCTGCGTTCCGTTTCCGATATCATCCACCGCGGCGGGACTGTTCTCTATACGGCCCGCAGCCCCGAATTCAATACCCCCGCCGGCGTCCAGAAGGCCGCAGACAAATGCCACGAAATCGGCATCGACGGCGTCGTTGTCATTGGGGGCGACGGTTCGTTCCGCGGCGCGAGGGACCTTACCGGCGCCGGCATTCCTTGCATCGGCGTACCGGGAACCATCGACAACGATATTGCTTCCAGCGAATACACCATCGGCTTTGACACGGCGATGAACACAGCCGTCCAGATGGTGGACCGTCTCCGCGATACCATGGAGTCCCACGACCGCTGCAGCGTGGTGCAGGTTATGGGCCGTCGCTGCGGTGACATTGCTCTGCAGACCGGCATCGCCGTCGGCGCGACCAGCATTCTCGTCCCGGAAGTTCCGTTCGACTTCCAGAAAGACATTGTCGACCGGATGACCTTTACACAGAAGACCGGCAAAAAACATTTCATCATCATCGTTGCCGAAGGCGTTGGCGGTGTTGAAAAACTGGCCAAGAATATTGAAGAAGCCACCGGAATCGAAACGCGGGCAACCATTCTCGGACACGTCCAGCGCGGCGGCTCCCCCACTTTGCGCGACCGCGTCGTCGGAAGCCGGATGGGCGCCGTGGCGGCAAAACTCCTGCACGAAGAAAAAAGCAACCGTGTCGTGGTCATGCGCGGCGGAAAGATCACCGACCTCGACATCACGGAAGCTTTAAACATGAAGCGCGTGTTCGACAAAGACCTGTACGACATTGCTCTGCGGATTTCCATTTGATTGCTGCAAAAAACATGGCGGCGCTTCAAAGCGCCGCCGTTCTCTTTTTTCCAGAAATTCATCGGATGGAGCCCGCCCTTTGGATCAATTGCAACAATTTACTTTCCTCAGCGACGCGAAATTTGTTTGCTTCAAAAACCAATTTCTTTTTTATAATTATATTTTGCACTTAATCATGTAGAATACAAAAACAATGGAACAAATTTATCGCAATGCGGAAAGGAGAGGTTCGGGTGACGGAATTCATTTTTGGTAACAAAAAATGGCTGATCCTTTCGGTTTCTTTTCTGCTCTGCGCTTTTCTCCTGTTTTTGGCCGGATTCTACATGTTCAACCGGTGGAAAGAAGATTATGTCCGCTATACTCCGGATCAGGTCACGGATAAAATTATCAGCGACCTGAAAGACACCGATTTTGTCAAAGTGGATAAAAGCCAAATTTCAAAGCATTACGACATACCGGACGGAACCATCTCCGATTTTTCCCTCTACATGAGCAAATCCTCGGAAAGCGCTTCCGAGCTGGCCTGCTTTCTGCTGACCGACCAATCGGCTTTCGACCGGCTGCAGACTTCCGTCAACGCACACATCAGCACCAAGGCGGCCGGGTTTAAAAGTCTGAACCCAACGCAGTACAACCAGCTGAAAGATTTTCTTCTCATCCGTCACGGCCGGTATGTTTTGGTTGCCGTGGGAAGCGACATCGCCGCAGAGGAAAAGACATTTCAAAGTCTGATGGCTTAGAATGTCCTCATCTTTTGACGGTTGCGCTCGGCCTAGACACGGCAGAAACGGCCTCCGCACCCCAAAACAGAGCGCTTCGGGCTTGACAGATCGGGATAAAAAAGATATAATGCTGTTTGTCTTAAAGAAGATTTAGGGGTATAGCTCAGCTGGTAGAGCAGCGGTCTCCAAAACCGCGTGCCGAGGGTTCAAATCCTTCTGCCCCTGCCAAACAATGACTTGGAATCCGCGAGGAATACGGATTCTGAGTTTTTTTATGGGCTTTGATCTCCTATGCCGGGAGTTCGGCCGAAGGCGGCGCCGCTTCTCTCCCACGCCGTCAGGAGAATGAAAAGCAAAGGCGAATGCATATGCAGACCATCGACGAAGCGCTGAACAAACTGAAAATTTCGAAATTCCGGGCCGGTTTCGCCCTAAAAGAAAAGGATAAGGCTTACGTGCGGGAAAAGGGCATGGATACCATTCGCCGCCACGCGCAGGACTTCATCCGTCAGCGGCTGGCACCGGCCGTTATTCCCAACGACGGGAAACAGACGCCGATGCACGGTCATCCGGTCTTTATCGCGCAGCACGCCTGCGCCTGTTGCTGCCGGGGATGCCTCAACAAGTGGTATCGCGTCCCGAAGGGATCCGAGCTGAATGAACGGCAGCAGGAAAAAATCGTAAATCTGCTGATGGCGTGGATCCAATATCAAATGCAGGGGAAATAGTATTTTCTTTTTTATTCGCAACGGGATTCGATTTTTACCGCCAAAACGATAAAAGCCCATGAGCATACTTGCAAGACACGCTCGTCATGAGTTATAATCGTTATGAAAAGAAAAGCAGGGACCTTTCCCTGGACTGGTTCGAGAACCTCCCAGTATAAAAAACTAAGGAATGATGTGCGCGAGCAGTTTAGCCATGTCCTTAGCAGGGACATGGCTTTTTTATTTTGCGACGGCGTGAAGCCCTGTACGGATTTCCCCGGATTATACTGAAATTCTTTCAAAAGCCCAAAAGGGTACCCGCAAGGAAAAGGAGCATGAACTTTGGAAAAAAAGAAAATCATTCTGGACTGCGATCCCGGAATCGACGATGCTTTGGCGCTGATGCTGGCGTTGTCCTCTCCGGAACTGCACATTTGCGGAATCACCACCGTCTGCGGAAACGTACCGGCCGAATTGGGGGCGGACAATGTTCTTCGCGTTCTTCAGTTCATGAACCGGCCGGACATTCCGGTCTACTGCGGGGCTGAAAAGCCTCTGGTACGCAGATACATCAGCGCTCAGGATACCCACGGTGAGGACGGCCTGGGCGAAAGCGGAATTCCACCGGCAGAGGGTGTTTCCTGGCATTCCGGCGCCGTCGACTTCATCTTGGACACCCTGTGTCAGACAGAAGCACTTACGATTGTCGCCCTTGGACCGTTGACCAATCTTGCATTGGCCCTGCGAAAAAAACAAAATGCCTTTCAAAATCTGGGCCGCCTGGTTTCCATGGGCGGAAATTTCAGGAGTTACGGCAACTGCTCCCCCGTGGCGGAATACAACTACTGGTGCGACCCGGACGCCGCCGGCGAGGTCTTTGCGAATCTGGGGAAACCGATCCATATGGTCGGCCTCGACGTCACCCGCAAGATCGTTCTGACACCAAATATTCTGGAATATATGCATGTTCTGAATCCGCATACGGCGGATTTTATTCGGAAAATCACCCGGTTCTACTGCGATTTTCATTGGAAGCAGGAGAAAATGATCGGCTGCGTGATCAACGACCCCCTGGCCGTGGCTTATACCGTCGACCCCGACATCTGCCATGGTTTCGACGCTTATACCGCTGTTGAAACCGGGGGCCTCTGCATGGGGCAATCCGTTGTGGATTCCATGAATTTCTGGCACAGGGACCCGAACAGCCATGTGCTCACCCAGACCGACCCGCTCGCCTTCATGACGATGTTTGTCTCCCGAGTTTTTCGCAAAGAATCCGCTTCGGTCCGGACGGTTCTGGCTAAAATTATGGCGGGTGGTGCCGTATCATGAAACGGAGTCCCACGGTAAAAATAACGGTTACCGCGTTCTGTACGGCAATCAACATCGTCGGCGCATCCATCGCCCTTGCCTTACGGCTTCCCATTTATCTGGACAGCATTGGGACCGTACTCAATTCCGTCCTGCTCGGGCCCGTTTTCGGGCTGACGACCGCCTGCCTGAGCAGTATTTTCAGCGGCATCACCTCTGACCCCTACGCTTTCTACTTTATGCCGGCAGGAATGATAACCGGCCTGCTTGCGGGGTTCCTGTCCCGCTCCGGCTGGTTCCGGAAGAAAAAATTTCTCCTGGGCGTTCTCTTTTTAACCGTGCCCGGAACCATCGTCAGCTCCTGCATCGCCGCGTTTTTGTTCGGGGGCGTAACCTCCTCCGGTTCCTCAATGCTGGTGCAGGTTCTGCACCGCGTTGGGCTCAGCATGGTGGCCAGTACCTTCCTGGTACAGATTCTGACGGATTATCTGGATCGGATCCTATCGGTCAGCATCGTCAGCATCGCGTCGTCGCGCCTGGGCGGCCGGTTCCGAAAACTGTTGAGCGGGGGAAAATCAAATGGAACGTTATAACCTGATCACGAAAAAAAATCCAAGGGAAATCGTACTGCTGAAAGGCCGCCCCTGTATCTGGGGAAAATGCTCCTTTTGCGATTATATCTCGGACAATTCGAACGATGAAGCGGAAATGGCAAACGTGAATTCCCAAGTTCTTTCCCGGGTAAGCGGCCGGACCGGCGTGCTGGAAGTTATCAATTCGGGCAGTTGTTTCGAGCTGCCGAAGAATACGCTTGTTCTGATTCGCCAAATCATCAAGGAGAAAAACATACGGCGGCTGTTTTTGGAAAGTCACTGGATTTACCGCCATCGGCTGCAAAAAATGCGGGAATTCATGGGCGTTCCCATTACCTTTAAAATCGGCGTCGAAACGTTTGATTATAATTTCCGGGAAAAGGTACTGAATAAGCACGCTCCCTTCCGCACACCGGAAGAAGTGGCGTCCTACTTTGATTCCCCCTGCATGATGGTCTGTATCAAAGGACAGACAAAAGAAATGATCGACCGTGACATCCGAATTTTGAAAAAATATTTTCGTTTGGGAACCGTCAACGTTTTCAATAACAATTCCACCGCGATTCGTCAGGACCCCAAACTGGCCGAGTGGTTTAAGGAAAAATACGCCTATCTCAATGAGGATCCCTCTCTTGAAATTTTATACCGAAATACCGACTTCGGAGTCGGGGACTAAATGCGCTGAAAACACAATTGAGATTTCTTTCCCCCGCCGTCCTGCCATGCACGCAGGGGGGCCGAAGCGCCAACCTGGTCCGTGAAGCGATCCGGAACAGCATGAAATCACCGCCCGCGGCATATCGGTGGATGTCAGATGTGAAAGGCCCGGAACAACCCGTATTTTATAAAGTCGATGATCCCCATAAAAAAAATTGCAATTCCGAGCAGGGCGGCGATCTGTCCGGGCTCGAGCGCGGGCACTATTCCGCCGGATACGCCGAGCAGTGCGAAACCGGTCATGGTTGCGAGGTTGATGAAAAGCAGCTTTCCGCCGGGCAGAGAGGACCAGAAATGCCGGCGTTCCCGAACCGACAGAATCCGGAACTGCGTATTGAAAACCAGGCTGAGCAGGACCAGCGTACAAAGCGCGCTGTAGGTCAGATGAAAGACGGAGATACCGACCCAGACAACGAACAAGTCTTCCAGCGCAAACAGGGCACCGAGGATCGTGGAAACGGAGACGATACTTTTCATTTTCCAGGAATTGGGCGATTCCGTTGAAACAACGCGGTCCGTCGCGATGGACATGGTCACGAAATCGTTCGCGAAAACCAGCAGCGACATGCCGAGGAGAGAGATGATCATATTGTGCATCCAAAAATAACCGGCCGTAAAAAGGACCACGACCTCAACGACCTTCGTGACTTTATTGATCACCCAGGTCAGCATCCGCTGGTACGTTTGGCGGCTTGTGCCGATCGTGTCAATTATTTCGCTTAAACCCGGTTTTGTCAGTACAACTCCGGCGGACGCCTTCGCGACATCCGTCGCGCTGCTGACCGCCGTGCCGAGCTCCGCCTGCTTCAAAGCCGGGGAATCGTTGACACCGTCTCCGGTCATGCCGACCATATGTCCCGCATTCTGCAACAGTTGAACAATTTGAAATTTGTCTTCCGGGTAGACCTCTGCAAATCCGTCGCTCTGGTCAATCCGGGCAATCTGCTCTTCCCGGTTTAAGCCCTTCCTCTCCCCTGCCCGGCGAATCCGGCTCCCGATGCCGACCTGCTCCGCGACTTCACGGGCGATTGCCTGGCTGTCCCCCGTCAGCAGGAAAGGCCGGATTCCAAGACTTTTGATCCTTTGGATCATCGCTTTGGAATCCCCGCGCGGCGGGTCGGAAAGCGCCAAAAGACCGGCCAGGTGAAAATTTTCGCCTTCCGCGGCATCGCTGACCGCTATGGCGATCGTCCGGCAGCCTCTTGCGGAAAACACGTTGGCGGCGTTTTCCGCTTCTTTCTCCGCCCGAGGGCTCAATGGACCGCAGAGCTTCCGAATGGCCGACGGCGCCCCCTTTGCAATGCGATAGTTCCGACGTTCCATTTCAACAACTGCTTCCGTCCGTTTTCTGGCCGGGTCGAACGGAAGATAGGAAAGCTGCCGGCACCCTTCCAGACGGATGCCGCGGGTTTCGGAATACCGTAAAACGGCCGTGTCGATGGCGTCCATCTCTTCTTCCCTGGATGCCAGCGCGGCCAGCTTCACGACCTGTTCCTCCCCATAAGGGGCAAGGGCTCTGCAATCCGACACTGCAAGCCGGTTCTGCGTAATGGTCCCGGTCTTATCAAAGCAAAAGACGTCGACGCAAGCAGCGTCCTCGATGGAATCCAGCCTTGTGACCAGCACCCCTTTTTTTGACAGGTCAAGCGCCCCGACGGCCTGCACAATCGTCATGACGGCCGGGAGCGCAACGGGTACCGCGCCGATCAAAAATACCGTGACCAGGGACAAGATGGAAAAGATGTCCCTGTGCAGATAAGCGGCGTAGCAGGAAACCACGATGGACGCCGCAACGCCCAGCGCCATCATGGACCGGACGATTCCGAACATAAGCTCCTGCTGTTTCGACTTCGGCCGGGCGATCTGCACAAGCGAAACGGTCTTCCCGAAATATGTGCGTATTCCCGTATTTACCACAATGCAGGAGGCTTCCCCCCGCCTGACGATCGAACCGGAACAGGCGACGTCGGATGAACGGGCGTCCTGCGGCAGAGACTCGCCGGTAAGGGACGAAGCATCCACGGAGATTTCTCCGTTCAGGACGAAGGCGTCGGCGGGAACCAAATCGCCGAGCTTCAATTTCAGAATATCTCCCGGTACGATCTCTTTCGCGTCTTTCAGGGTCCATTGGCCGTTCCGGAGAACCTTCGCCCGGATGTGCAGCCGCTTTTTCAGAAGTTCCACGGCCCTTTGTGAATTTTGCGACTGAAAAAAGCCGATGATGGCATTGACCGTCAGCAGAATAAAGATTAAAATGCTCTCCGTATTATGCCCCAGAAGGACGGTAAGCACCATCGCAAATTCGAGAAGCCAAGGCATGGGACCCCAGTACCGTTTCAAGAACACCAAGACCGGGTCCCTTTTCCGTTCTTTTATCTCATTCGGCCCGAAACGGCGGAGCCGCTCGGCGGCTTCCGCCTCGGAAAGGCCGTCCAAACCGCTGTTTAAAATTTCCATCGCTTTTTCCGGCGCCATACCCCGATATTCGTTGGTAGCCCGAGTCTGCAAATCCATTTTTTAAACCCTCGATGATTGTTGATTCGACCAGAAACCGACTGTCGTATTTTTATTATAGCGTTTGACTAATCATAAGTAAAATAATATAATCTTATTGAATACATATTAAAATAATTATAATGGAGATATGTGGAAATGACCCTTCGGCACATGCAGATTTTTACAACCGTCTGCGACTCCAACAGCGTGACGGCGGCTGCGGAAACGCTCGGGGTTGCACAGCCCGCCGTCAGTCTTGCCATAAAAGAACTGGAAGATTTCTATGGCGTCCGGCTTTTCGACAGAATATCGCATAAATTGTATCTTACGGAACAGGGAGAGGAACTGCTGCGGTATTCCCGCCAAATCATCTCTTTGTTTGACGCCGCGGAGTGCAGCATCAAAAACTGGGATTCCTTCGGATTGCTGCGGGTCGGTTCCAGCGTCACGGTCGGGACATGCCTGATGCCGGGTTATGTGAAGCGGTTCCATTCCATGTACCCCAAAATAAAGGTTCAGGTGGCAATCGACAATTCGGCGGTTATCGAAAAAAAGGTTCTGGAAAATCGGCTGGATTTCGCCCTGATAGAAGGAATCGTCCATTCCGACCGCATAATCGCGCAAAAATTTTTAAGGGATGAACTCGTTTTGGTCTGCGGAGCAAACAGCGCCTTTTCAAAAAAAACAGAGGTGTCACCCGACGAGCTGACCGGCCTGCCGTTCCTTTTAAGGGAAAAGGGCAGCGGAACCAGGGAGCTTTTCGACAGCACCCTGCTGAGCAAAGGGATCGCCGTTACTCCGGAATGGGAAAGCATCAGTACGGAAGCGATCATTCAAGCGGTATCCTGCGGCCTGGGGGTTTCCGTCCTTCCGTTCCGGCTGGTGGAACAGGAGCTTGCCCGGAAAAGTCTGAACACAATGGAAATCCGGGGGCTGGACTTTAAGAGATATTTTTCCGTAATTTATCATAAGGACAAGCACCTTTCCAAATCCGCTTCGGCGTTCCTGAGAATGATCCGCCAAAAGAGGAACTTATGATAAAATACTGAAGAAAGCACTTGGAACATTGAAATTTTGGGAGAGGATATCACGATGAAAAAAGAAGAGAAAAGGATGCCGGCCGGATGTTCTCACTGTAAAAACGGTATCTGGTGCACAAAGACTGTCCCTCTGTTCGGTTCGCTGCCGGAGGACGTGCAGGAAAGCCTGATCGAGCATTCCATACAGACGACCAAAGCAAAAGGCAGCCCTCTGTTCCGGGTCGGCGAGAAAGTGGACTCTGTTCTGATCATCCGCACGGGAAAGATTAAGCTCTGTAAATACGATGCCGACGGGAACGAGTACATTCTCGATATCATTCACGACGGAGACGCCATCTGGGAAAATCTTTTTCTGGAAAATGCCGTTTTTCCGTATTCGGCGGTCTGCCTGTCCAAAGTGGACCTGTGCGAGATCCGGAAGAGTGAATTTATCCAGCTTCTCGCAGACCGCCCGGGGATCGCGATGAATCTGATTTCCCTTCTCTCTCTTCGGTTAAAGGACTCCAATGAAAAGGCGCTGCTGCTCTCCATCCGCGACCCGAAGATGCGGCTGGCAGGATTTCTGCTGGACCGGGACATTCGGTGCGTCGGGCCGGAAATTGAGCTGAAGCTGGATGATATTGCCGCCAGCATCGGCCTGCGCCCGGAAACGGTCAGCCGAAACCTGAGCCGGTTTGAAAAAGAGCATCTCATCAAAAGGATCGGTCAGGGGAAGATTCTGGTCACGGACCGCGGCGGGCTGAAGAAAATTTATGAAGTTCGTCCGTGAGGCGCGGGCGGCAGGCTCTCCCGGTCTGCCGTTGAAAACTTGATCCCGATCAAAGAAAAAGCGCGGAAACGGGAGTATGCTGAGAGTACCGGAAGGGAGGAAACCATATGATCCGAGGAGCAATTCATTCCACAGAATCCTTCGGTTCCGTCGACGGCCCGGGGGTCCGGTTCCTGATCTTCTTGAAAGGGTGCCGGATGCGCTGCCGCTACTGCCACAACGTGGACACGTGGGATCCCTATTCCAACGATCTGCGCACGGCGGACGAGCTGCTGGATCAGGCGGAGCGATACCGAAGCTATTGGGGAAAAGAAGGCGGCGTTACGGTCAGCGGCGGGGAGCCTCTTTTGCAGATCGATTTTCTTCTCGAGCTGTTTCGGAAGGCCAAAGCGCGTGGGATCAACACCGCAATCGACACGGCCGGCCAGCCCTTTACGAGAAAGGAACCGTTTTTTTCAAAATTTCAGGAACTGATGCGGTACACGGATCTTCTCTTAATGGACATCAAGCATATTGATCCCGTGGAGCACAGAAAGCTGACCGGTCAGCCGAACGATAACATTCTCGATATGTTTTGCTTTCTGTCAAAGATCGGCAGGCCCGTCTGGATCCGGTATGTACTCGTCCCGGGGATCACCGACGATGACGGCTGCCTGAGGAAAACGCGGGATTTCATCGCCACGCTGAAAAACGTGAAGAAGATTGAAGTGCTTCCCTATCACTCCATGGGCGAATACAAATGGAAAGAGCTTGGCATTCCCTATTCTCTGGAAGGGGTAAAATCCCCCGCTGCGGAGCAGGTGAACCATGCCCAGCGGATTCTCCGCGGAAAATCCGACGGTGCATAAGTACAGAAAAACATTACATGGATTTCTTGATTACAGTCAAGGAATCGGCTAACTCTATCTGTTAAAATATAGTCAAAGTTACAGAAGAAAGACGCTCGCTGTTTGAAGGAAGGAGTCGTGCTATGAAACAGGAATGGAGAAGTTTTAAGGGTTCCCATTGGACGGATGATGTCAATGTGAGAGATTTCATTCAGAATAACTATACGCCCTATGACGGGGACCAGAGCTTTCTGGAAGGACCGACGGATGCGACGAACAAGCTCTGGGAAGAGGTTCAGAAACTGCAGAAGCAGGAAAGAGCAAAAGGCGGGGTATTGGACATGGAGACAAAGGTCGTCTCCGGCATCACCGCTTACGGGCCGGCCTATATTGACCGGAACCTTGAAAAAGTTGTGGGTCTGCAGACGGACCAGCCCCTGAAAAGGGCGTTCATGCCCTACGGCGGAATCAAGATGGCGGAGGAAGCCTGCACCACCTACGGCTATACGCCCGCCCCCGAACTGCACAAGATTTTCACGGAATACCACAAGACGCACAACCAGGCGGTTTTTGACGCGTATACTCCAGAAATGAAGAAGGCGCGCCACAATAAAATCATAACCGGCCTTCCGGATACCTACGGGCGCGGACGCATCGTCGGTGATTACCGCCGTATCGCTCTTTACGGGATCGACTACCTGACTGCAAAGAAGAAGGATGATTTTGCCAACTGCGGATCCGGCACTATGACGGACGATGTGATTCGTCAGAGAGAGGAACTCGCCGATCAGATCCGGGCTTTGCAGCAGATGAAGGAAATGGCGGCGGGATACGGCTTTGATATCTCGAAGCCGGCCGCCAACGCGAAAGAAGCCGTCCAGTGGCTGTACTTCGGATATCTGGCGGCGATCCGGAGCCAGAACGGCGCGGCGATGAGCGTCGGACGCGTGTCTACGTTCCTTGACATCTATATCGACCGCGACCTGAAGGAAGGGACGCTCGCCGAAAAGGGAGCGCAGGAGCTGATCGACCACCTGGTATTGAAGCTCAGGATGGTAAAGTTTGCCCGGATTCCTTCCTACAATCAGCTGTTCTCCGGCGACCCCGTATGGGCTACGCTGGAAACGGCAGGCCTCGGCGTGGACGGCCGCCACATGGTGACCAGGAACGACTATCGCTTTCTGCACACGCTTGAGAATATGGGACCCGCGCCGGAGCCGAACCTGACGGTCCTTTACTCTTCCCGGCTTCCGGAAAGCTATAAAAAGTACGCGGCCTCTATTTCCGTGAAGACCAGCTCGATTCAATACGAGAATGACGACGTGATGCGCCCGGTCTGGGGAGACGACTACAGCATCTGCTGCTGCGTGTCCGCGACACAGACCGGTAAAGAAATGCAGTTCTTCGGCGCGCGTGCAAATCTTGCCAAGTGCCTGCTGTATGCAATCAACGGCGGCGTGGACGAGAAGACCGGCCAGCAGGTCGGGCCCGCTTACAAGCCCGTCACCACCGCGGTCCTTGACTACGACGACGTGATGGCAAAGTACAACGTCATGCTGGACTGGCTGGCGGGGCTTTATGTCAATGTATTGAACCTGATTCAGTACATGCACGACAAGTACTACTATGAAGCGGCGGAGATGGCGCTGATCGACACCGACGTGAGAAGGACGTTTGCAACCGGCATCGCAGGATTTTCCCATGTGGTCGATTCGCTGTCCGCCGTCAAATACGCGAAGGTCACTCCCGTGCGCAATGAGAACGGCGTGGCCGTAGACTTCAAGATCGAGGGGGACTTTCCGCGCTACGGAAACGACGACGACCGCGCGGACTGCATCGCCGTATGGCTCTTGAAAACCTTTCTGAAAAAGATCCGAAAATATCATACCTACCGGAATTCGGAACCGACGACATCCATTCTTACGATTACATCCAATGTCGTTTACGGCAAGAATACCGGTACGCTTCCGGATGGAAGAGCGGCATGGACGCCGCTGTCCCCCGGTGCGAATCCGTCCTACGGCGCGGAAAAGGACGGGCTTCTCGCATCCCTGAATTCTGTTGCGAAACTGCCTTACGAGTACGCGCTGGACGGTATTTCCAACACGCAGACCATCAGCCCCGGCGCGCTTGGGCATACGGAAGAAGAGCAGAGCGGAACGCTTGTGCATGTCCTCGACGGATATTTTGACCGCGGCGCTCATCATCTTAACGTCAATGTATTCGGCACTGAGAAACTGAAGGACGCGATGGAACATCCTGAGAAACCGGAATATGCAAACTTCACGATCCGTGTATCGGGATACGCGGTAAAATTCATCGACCTGACAAGAGAGCAGCAGCTTGACGTCATCGCGAGGACCTGCCACGACAGAATGTAACCTGAAACAAAAGCATGATTCCGCCGCCGTTCGTTCACACGGGCGGCGGCTTTCTTTTCCGTACGGATAACGAAAATTTCTTTGCAACCGCCGCCCCATATGTTATACTGGAACTTGCCCGCATATATTTTTTATTTCAGCAGGAGGATGAGTCCATGAGCAATGAAATCGCCCAAACGATGGAAGAAGCCTACGAGCCGGAACAGGCGCAGGGGAAAAAATGGTCGGCGTTTGTCGAATCCGACGCCGTGAATTTCTTTACGGCCAACAAAATCGAGAAAATGACGATCGAGGACGGCAACGGAAACAAGGCAAAGCTTTCGAGGACAAAAGACGGCGGCATCAAGATCGATTCCACCTCGTCGATCATTCTCTGATTTGCCATTTCGAAGAGCGGAAGAAAAGACCGCCGGGTTGAAATCCGGCGGTCTTTTCTTGTAATTTCATCCTGCCGCTGCCAAAATGCCGTATCGAAAGGGCGCACACTACGCCCTAAAAGATCATTGCTATATTTTTACAAAAATAATTGGGTCTCATCCATCCATAATAAAAAGACGGGAAGTGAAAAGATGAAAAAAATGATAGCGGTTTTACTGGCCTTCTGTTTGTTGATGGCGCCAATATCCTGCGGCAAGGATTCTGCCGACGACGGCAGCTCCGACGCGGTGTCGGCGAAGGAATCGTCGGCAGTTGCCGCCAATGCGGATAAAAATGCCGCGTCACAGGTGAAAAAAGGAAGCGCGGTTTCTTCCGCGCCCCCGGCGGAGCTGGAAAATCTGGACAATGCCAAACAGGGCTGGGGGCAGGGAAAGCAGGTCGATCAGGAAAATCGCCCGGTATCCTGCACACAGTTCCAGAACAAGTATGGCAAATACAACGCCGTTTTCATCAAGGAAAATACCAAAAAAATCTATCTTACCTTTGACGAAGGATATGAAAACGGATATACTTCAAAAATACTGGATGCGTTAAAAGAAAAGAAAGTTCCCGCCGTGTTCTTCGTCACTTACGATTATGCGAAGAGAAACCGCGATCTTGTCCAGCGGATGATCGCGGAAGGGCATGTGGTCGGGAATCACAGTTATACGCATCCTTCCATGCCCACCCTAGACCTTTCCAAAGCATCCGGCGAAATTACAGACATGCATGAATATATCAAGGATAATTTCCATTACACGATGACTTTGTTCCGGCCGCCGATGGGAGAATTCTCGGAAAGGACGCTCGCGTTGGCAAAAAGCCTCGGATATCAATCGGTTTTCTGGAGCTTCGCTTACGTCGACTGGGACCCCCAAAAACAGATGGGAGCCGATAAAGCCTACAAAAAAGTAGTAAGCGGCCTGCATAACGGGGCAATTTACCTTCTTCATGCCGTTTCAAAAGATAACGCGGAGATATTGGGGCCTTTCGTTGACGAAGCCAGAAAACAGGGCTACGAGTTTGCAAAACTCTCTTGAAAGTTTGCACGGTCAGCCGCGGGACGGCCGGACGGGGATTTATTTCTTGAAATCATCGCCGGCATCCGCGGCGGCATGCAGGTAAAAAAGGCGGGATGAAAAATCATGGGACGGCTCCGGCCGGATCGGCAGGCCGAACTCCATCAGCACGTCTCCGGGACAGACCGTGCCGCGGTCCCCGTCGACGATGTAAGACCGGTCCGGGTTCAAGCCTTTGAGCTTCAGCCGTTTGGCTTCCCCGTTCGGACGGTTGAGAATGCAGTAATAAGCCGCAATAGCTTCCTCCCCACTTTCTGAAACGGTCATCCACGCGGCCTCCCCGCCGCCGAACGGGCTGAGGAGCCTCCAGAACGTCCCATACTCCAGCAGCTTCCGGTGCTCTTTGACAAAGGAAATCTGCCCGGCGATCTCCTGCCGTTCTTCCACCGTCAGAGCATTGAAATCCAGCTCATAGCCGAACACGCCGAACATTGCCACTTCCGCTCTCGTCTGAAGAGGCGTGACCCGGCCCACCTGCTGGTTCGGAACCGCCGAAACATGTGCGCTGATGCTGCTGACGGGATACGCCAGAGAGGTCCCGTACTGGATTTTCAAGCGCTCCACGGCGTCCGTGTCGTCGCTGCACCAGGCCTGCGGTGCATAGGCGAGCATGCCGGGGTCGAACCGGGCCCCGCCGCTGGCGCAGGATTCCAGAAGCAGCGCTGGAAAATCGGCCAGCAACTTTTTACAAAGGCGGTAAACACCCAGGATATAGGAATGAAAGACCTTCCCTTGTTCCCAGGGCTGTTTCGTGACGGAATAGCATTCGGTCAGATAGCGGTTCATGTCCCATTTCAGATAGGAAATATCGGCGTCTTTCAGCAGCGTATGCAGCATTTCATACACCGCATCCACCACTTCGGGGCGGGAGAAATCCAGCACATACTGGTGGCGGCTCGGGGAAATGCTGCGCTCCGGAACATGCAGGATCCAATCCGGGTGCGCCCGGTACAGGTTGCTGTCCGGATTCACCATTTCCGGCTCGACCCATAAGCCGAACTTCATCCCCATCGCGTTGATCTTCCGGGACAGCCCGCCGATGCCGTCCGGCAGCTTTTTCCGGTTCGCCGTCCAGTCGCCCAGACCGGCGCGGTCGCTGTTCCGTCCGCCGAACCAGCCGTCGTCCAGCACAAAGCATTCCACGCCGAGCTTCCGTGCGGTTTCCGCGAGCGCCAGGATGCTCTTCTCGTCAAAGGCAAACCCGGTGCTCTCCCAGTTGTTGATGACGATCGGCCTTTCCCTGTCCCGCCAGGGACCGCGCGCAAGGCGTCTGCCATACAGGCGGTGGAAAGCCTGGCTCATCCCGTTCAGTCCTTCCCGGGAGTAGACCAGAACGGCCTCCGGCGTCTGAAAGCGTTCCCCGGGCTGCAGGCGCCACGAGAAGCCGTTCGGGTGAATTCCGGCCAAAACGCGCGTCAGCCCGAAGGGGTCCATTTCCGCCTGCATGAGGAAATTTCCGCTGTAAATCAGGCTGCAGGCGTACACTTCCCCCGCAAACTCGTCGGCCCCGGGACGCTTGAACAGAAGAAAAGGGTTATATTCCGCGCTGCTGATGCCGCGCATGCTGCCGATACTTTGGATTCCCGGCGCCAGGCGCCGGACCGTCGGATATCTTTCTCTGCCCCATGCGCCGCACAGATACAGCATGTCGAAGTCCGCGTCCGGCAGATTGACGCTCATACTCATCGCGCGCTTCAGCGTGACCGGACAGGTGCCCGCATTGACGAACTCCGCGCTGCGCGCAAGAGCGGGCAGCGCGCTGAAAATCGTGTAGCGGAGAATCAGGCGCACGCCGGAAACGGCGTCTTCCAGCAGGACTTCAAGGGTATCCGCTTCCGTGTCGGACTCCGTATAGGTGGCGGGCAGACCATCCAATTCCCTTTTCCCCGCATAGATTTTATGGGAGACGTAAGTGAAATTCGAAACGGAACTTCCGTTTTCCTGCTCGATGACAAACGCGGGATCGTGGAAATCCCCCGTGCCATAGGACGGATATTCCCGCGGAACGTGGTTCAGGCTGAGAAAAGACCCTTCCCGAACGAAAACGGCATGGGGGCGGACGCCGGACGGCGTCCGCCCCAGTCCCCGCAGGCCCTGCCGGTCCGCGAGCTTTTTCCCGAAGTAAAGGCTGCCGAGCTGCCCGTTTTCCATCACCTGCATGATGTAGCTGATCCGCCGGTTGTAGAGATGGAATTCCCGCGTCGATGCATGATAGATGATTGCCATTGTGTTTTCCGGCTGCGCATTGTGAAAGAGCGCGCAGCCATATGCTCCTTTCCGGGTTGTGAATGACGGGGATGCAATCTTCCAAAATCCGCAGCGGACGGCTACAGGCGCTCCATTTTTCAATCGACAATCGTGTTCCCCAGACTAAGCCATCCATCCGCGTTTTGTTCCTGATTCGCAAAGTAAAGCTTTTTGGGCGTTTTATAAGGCTGCCAGGAAAAATCGTTATGGTCCGCAAGATCTTCCTTGGTGAGAAGTTCCAGCGGATTCCGGACCCGCATCACCAGGGTATAGGCTCCTTCCGCAACTCCGTGGAGATCCGCCGATGTCTCAAAATAATAGGGTTCCGAAATTGCAACATACTTGGGGTTCCCCTGCAAATTCCACTCGGGGAGCGCCCGGATCTTCGACGGAACGACTTTTCTCAGGTCCCAGTCGGTTTGCCATGTTTTCACGACGTTCCCGGAAGCGTCCTTCAGGCCCACCAGAACCGGCCATTGCCCGGGGCCGTAATAGAAAGGCGCGACTCCCGTGTTTTCGATCTGGACGCCTATCTTCATCATGCCAGAAACCGCAGAATTGTAAAATGCTTTTCTGACGACCAGGTTATAGCCGAATTTTCGCAGCACGTTCATCGCGTCGGAATCGGAAGCCGGCCATGCCGCCTGATTACACATCATCCAGGTGGCGTGGGAAACCTCGATATCGTCGATCGGGTCGTCCTTTGTCTGGTTGGCCGGATCGGTAAACTGTCCCTGGATTTCCGGCCGCACTTCTCCCCCGATGCTCGCGGTGAGCCATTTATTTTCCACGCCGTAGGTCAGTTCCTGCGTCACAAGGGAATCGGTTTTTCCGCCCAGTGACATCGGAAGCGTCATGCTCCCGATCCTTCCCAGAACCGGGTCGTTTTCCCGGTACCCAAAGGAATCGTCGTGGTAGCCGATGTCCGCCAAACTTGCGAGCAGGGTTCCCCCCGCAACCCGCGGATACCGAATTTCCAGCGGTGTGATCCGGAACGCCTCATGGTAGGCGTTTATGATCGTTTCGCAGGTCTCCCGGGACGGCATCAGATCAGGGTTCCCGTTGTCGCCGCCCTCATAGGGCCAAGTATGCCATTCACCCCATTTTCCGACGAGCCCCATCGTGAGGAACCCGATGCGGGGATCCCCGTCGTATTCCCGGCCGAAAGCACGGATAAAATTGGTAAACGCGCTGACGACTCTTGGGTTGTCATAGGGAAGATTCCCGTCCGTCAGCGGGAGGTCCTGTAAGAAATCCGGTATGTCCTTCCCGCCGAAAGAAATGTTGGTGGTCACGCGCAGACAGGCTTGGTTTCCGTGGGCCGCCACCTGATCGAGGTATTCTTCCATGGGTTCCCAATTGTAGGAATCCGGGCCTGTCATAAGGTCGCCCAGACCGAAATAATGCCATTCCATACTCGTCGGCGTTATTTTCAAATCCGGATTATCGTTTTGGTACCACCAGTATAGCAGGCCCTTCAGCGGATTGTCAACCGGGGCCGTGCCTTCCGCCAGACCGTGCGCCGCAAGCGAAGTATCCGGTTCGGGACTGCTGAAAAAAGCGGGAACGCCCGCCCCGACCGGAGTATCGCCGCCGGGAGGCACGGATGAGCCTGCGGTCCTCACGGAAACCGCATTGCTGGATTTTGAGGCATTCCCCGCCGCGTCCAGCGCCTTTACCGTATAAGTGCATTCCGTATCCGGAGCAAGGCCGGAGTCCTGGTAGCTGCTGCCGGACGGGCTTCCGACTTTCGCGCCGTCCCTGAAAACCTCATAATGATCCACGGCCACGTTGTCCGTGGAAGCGGTCCATGTGAGCGTGACCTTACTTTCGGTCACGTCTGCGGCTTTCAGGTCTTGCGGGGCGGACGGGGCTTCCGTATCCGGAATGTTGACGGAAATCCGGTCGATATCGGGGGCCCAGCCGTCTGTATTGGCAATCTGAATGGTGTTTTCCCCCGCGTGAAGGCTTACGTCGATTTTTTTCATGCCGACCGTATCCCAACCTCCCGTGGACGGAAGACTGACCCGGGAAGCGGGCGCCCCGTTCACACTGAGGTCGGCGTTCCGGTCTTCCGCCGTCAGATAATACAACGTTAGAACAAAGTTGCCCGCTTCCGAGGATTCGACCTGATTGAACCGCAGAACCCCGCCGTTGTTTCCGATATAACCGACCTTTTTGCCTCCGGAGCATCCCGGTGCGTCGGCGATTGCCGCGCCGCCGGAGAGTGTATTCACAGGCGATTCCGCTTCGTAGGAGGTTTCCCGGGCCGGCGGCTCGGGTTCCGTGCCGGCCGCCTGCGTGGTCACGCGGAGCGGGGCGCTGAATTCCGACAGATTCCCCGCCGCGTCCTTTGCCCGGACGGTGTAAACGTAGGCCGTGTCCGGCGACAGGCCGCCGTCCGTATAGCCCGGTGCGGAAACGGTTCCCGCCAGCGTACCGTTCCGGTAGACGTCATAGCCCGTCACTCCCACGTTATCGGAAGAGGCGGACCAGGCAACCGCGGCGGAATCCGAGGTGACGCCGGACGCTTTCAGCCCCTGCGGGGCCGAAGGGGGCTGCGTATCCGCCGTACCGGACGATTTCCCGGCAAACCTGATTTCATCAATGAAAATCGTGCCCGCCTTTCCATACCAGAATTCGAGGTTCAGCTGTCCGGGGGACGAACGGTTGATCCCGTTCGCTTCCATGTCGATCCGGATATCCTGATAGGAAGTCGTAATTGGGACGGCGGTAAAATCCGAAAAAAGTTTATAGGCGTTTCCGATCCTCAATTTGAAGCTGTCCTGCTCGCCGCCTTTGCTCCCTTTGATGCGGAACACCAAATTTTGATACTGCGACACATCCCGATTGACGTCGCTGCCGAACCAGCCGGCATTGTTGTACTGAAGCACAAGAGCCCCGTCCTGAACGGCGCCGGCCCCTGACGAGCCGTTCAGAAAGCCGTTGGCGCCCGTCCATGCATTCAGGTCGTTGGTCCCCGGCCACAGAGGGCTGCCGTCATAATCGTCGAGAATGAGGCCGGGGTCCGGATCCGCCGTGGATACGGTCAGGGCCGGGCTGGCCTCCGAGACATTTCCGGCGGAATCTTTTGCCGTGACCCGGTACGTGTAAGACGTATTGGGCGCCAGCCCGCCGTCCGTATATTTCGTTGCGGAAGAGTTTCCCACCACGGCGCCGTTGCGGGAAACGTCATATTCCGAAACGCCCGTATCGTCGGTGGAAGCGTTCCAGGCCAGAGTCACCGAGCTGGTGGTGACGCCGGTGCATGTCAGGCCGGACGGGGCGGACGGACGTACCGTATCCGAAGCCGGGACAGCGCTCACCTGCGCGGAATTGCCGCTGACGCCAAGATCATTTCTGCTGCGGACAACATAATAATACCGGGTTCCGTTCTTTAAGCCCGTGTCCGTATAGGCCGCCGCCGTCACCCCCGACGCGGCCGGAACATAGCCGGATCCGTCGTCGGTGGAGCGCAGAACATCGTAGCTTTCCGCCCAAGTCGCTTTGTCCCAGGTCAGGGACACTTTTTGATTCCCAGGCACCGCTTTCAGATTTTCCGGCGCTACAGGCACCGTTTTGGTTCCGGAAGCGACCGTGACCGCATCGGACAGGACATTGTAGCCCTTTTCGGCATCCCATACCCCGAGATTGGCGAAACGGATGGAGTACTCCGGCCGGGACTGCAGACCGGGCGCGGAATCCGGCAGCCAGAGCGCGAACCGGTATGTTCCCGCCCGCATATCCTCGGGAAGCGCGACGGTCTGCTGGGGCAGATCGACGGAACCGCTCAGCCACGACCGAACGTCAACGTTTTCGAGGAGAATGTTGTACCGGTCGGACCCGTTGTCGAATACGGCGTAAAGCGGGCGCTGCTTGATGGGGCCGGCATATCCGTCGTTCGCGAGATGGGCGGAAAAGGCAAAGCTCTGCCCTGCCGCCGCCGTTGTTGAAAAGGTCGCGTCAATCAGCCGGATCCGATAGCCCATCTTCCGTTTGATGCGTTGAAACGCGGTTTCGGCAGGATCGTTTCCGGACGCGGGCAAATCTGCGTTTTTCCAGATGTCGGTGTTCACCTTGGCGTAATCTTCGTTCAGTTCACTGGTGTTGAGCCTAGCCATTTCCGACTGCACGTTGTTGCCCGCAGCATCGTTGTTTCCCGAAGAATCCATGGATTCGCCGCCCATGTAGGTATTATAGCCTTCGGACGTTTCCATGTCGTACATCCACTGCCTTTTTTCTTCAATGGTGTAATAGTGGTTATTATCCATCCATGTCGGGTTGTCGTATGTTCCGCAGTCGGCGCTGTCGGCCAGGAACGCGTCGTTGTGAAACCCGATCCGATCCCGCTCCTGCTGGGTCAGCGGAGTGCTGCCCGCCGGCACCATGTCATGGTCGGAAAGGTACTGAATCTCCCGGATAAAGATCGGATACCGCATGGCCACCGGAATATTTGCCGGGGTTTCCGCCATAATTTTTTTGATGATGCGGTAACGGGTATCCGCTTCGCTGCGGTTGGTGAAAGCGCAGTAGGGCGCGTCGTGCCACTCTCCCCAAGGGCCGAGATACCCCGCTTCCAGCGCGAAGATGACGTCCGAATTCGCGGTAAAGACCTCTCCCAGTTGCTCGATGTGCCGCATGATCTGCTCTTCGCTTACGCTGGGCGAATCCGACCACGCATAAGCCGGCCGCAGAACGACCTTCAGCCCCTGCTGCCGGACCGCGGCAAGGCCCGACGCCAGGTTATCCAGCAGTTCCTCGGGAAGATCCGACGTTTTGTACTTGTCCAGATGGATATAGCTGTGGATGATGGTGTTCCCGTCCGCCTTCGCGCGGGCAAACGTGCGGTCAAGCATGTCGGGATTGAACCCCGCAATGCTCGTCGCCGAACTCGCATAATCGTTCACGTTGACATCGTTGATGATTTCGTACCGGTTATGAAATCCGCGTTCGGGGTTTGCAAATGCCGTTGAGTTGTCCGCCTGGTAGCTAACCGTGTGCGTGCTGGCCGAGGTATCGGCCTGCGGGGATACGGCCAAGGTAATCGAAGCTGCCACAAAAATAGCGCCGATCTTCTTCCACAACATATTTTCCCCTCCATTTTCGTCAATCGGATTTCTGTCGGACGATAAGTTTCCTACGGCCATGTCTCGGCTGCACGCAGAACCGGACGGAGAAGCGATGGCCTGCGTTTCATTTTTCCGGGAACAGCATCTGGCGGATCGTGTCCTCCCGGGTCATGTCGCGGACGCTGCACAGGGAAGAAAGGACAATATCGCTCCCGCATACGCGGAACTCGTGTTCCCCGAGGCGTTCCAGGCGTGCGTTTTTCGGAATCGGGACGACGTCGGAAGACTTGTAGCGGCTCTCCGCATAATTTTCAAACCGGTTTCCGTCCAGCGAGTCCGTCTCCGGTTCCGCTTTCCGCCCCAGCAGCATCGGCCCGTAGAAAAACTTATGGTATCCTGAAACGCTGTTCTCAAAGCCGGCTTCTTCCGAGCGGAGCCCGAGATCAAGGTTTAGTTCCAGGACGTCCCCGGTCCGGAACTCCCGGTTTACGGAAAGAAACCCGCTTTCCGGCTTCTGCGCGAGACGCTCCCCGTTCACCGCAAGCGAAACGGTCCCGCTCCACGCCGGAACAAACAGGCGGATGGAAACCGGGCCGCAGGACGATTCGGCCACGGTAAAGCGCACAAGGCTGTCGAACGGGTAATGGGTGCTCTCCCGAACGGTCAGCTTCCCTCCCGGGAAGCTCAGCCGCGCCGTGCAGGAATTGTAAAACGGAACAAAGACCGCGTCCCCATCCAGAAAAAAGTTATACGCGATGGCCCGGGAAAAACCTTCTCCGCCCCGCATGCTGCAGCACCAGTAGGTTTCGTAATTCACCGGCGAAAGGAAAAGGGGTGCTTCCGATGCCCGCGCCCCGCAGCAGCGGTCCGTCCCGAAAGAACCGTTGATGCGGTTTCCGTGCGACAGGGCGTTGTAATAGATCAAATGGGCGTCGTTCAAATAGGAAACGTCGCCGGTGTGCTTCCAGAGCTGGACGGCGACCATAAAAGAATCGATAATGGCGCAGGGCTCCGTCCAGCGCGGCGCGCCGAACCAATTATAATTTCCGTAAGCCTCCGTCCACGCCTTTTTCCGGTAAAGGCCGTAACGCCGGACGGCCATGTCGAGAAACCGTTTTTCTCCGGTCTGCTCATAAAAGCGCAGGATCCCGCGGGTGGCACTCAGCGTTGCGTGCGTCTGGATCTGAAGGGCTTCCAGATCCATCTCCATAAAGCGCGAAATCATCTCCTCAATGACTTCCCGCAGCTCCGGCCAGCGCAGCAGGCCGTACGCCGCCGTGGCGCCGTCGAGCATGATAAAGGCGCATCCGGCGTCGGATGTCTCCGCGTGGTGTTTTGTCTTTGTCTGCAGTTTGGACAGGATCCAGACGTCCTGCTCCTGAAAACGAGTCGCGGGGTCGATGGGATAACGCGAGAAATTTCCTTTTGCCGGCAGCAGAAAATTCTTTACCATCCGCTCCAAAAGGAAGCGGGAACGGGAGTCCCTTTTATAGCGACCATATTCCGTAAGCGCGCGAAACATCCAGCTGTGCCCCGCATAATGCTGTTCGTCAAAGACGCCCGGCGGCAGGATGGGACCGAAATATCCTTTTTCATTCAAATACTCCGGAACCAGGGACATAATCTCTTCAAGATAAGCGCTCGTCCGGTGCGTGCTCTGCTCCAACAGCGTGAGGGCAAGCAGAAGGCGCCCTTCCCAGTCCGCGGGCCAGCCGTGCGAATCCGCGCGGAACACTTCTTCCGGCCGATACCACTTTCCCTCGAGCCGGGCAAAATTCCGCCCGGAACGCACGGCCAGATCGCCTTTGATGGCAATATTGGCAAAATCGATGCAGTCCAAATCCATTTCTCCCTTCAGGCTTTTAGTCCGGTCATGGCAATGCCTTCCACAAACTGCTTCTGGAACACAAGGTACAGAAGAATCATCGGGATCATGGCGAGCACGGACACCGCCATCAGGTGCGGTGTCTTGAACACCAGGCTCATCAGCTGGATTTTCGACAGAGCCGAAGCTAAAGTCGCCTGGTGATTGTCCGGGTTTACGATCAGGGGCCACATCAGGTCGGACCAGGCGAACACCGCCGTAAAAATGGAAAGCGCCATAATCGGGGTTTTTGTCAGCGGGAACAGAACGCGCGTGAAAATCTGCCAGTGGTTGCAGCCGTCCAGCGTTGCAGATTCCGAAAGTTCATTCGGCAGGCCCATGTAGAACTGCCTCATGAAAAAAGTGCCGAACGCGCTGACAAGGCCCGGGAAGATCAGGCCGGCTATCGAGTTGTTGATGCCGAGGGATACCGTCATTTGGAACTGCGGCACAATGAAGATCTGGTTCGGCATCATCAGTTGTACCAGGACAATGGAAAAGAGAAAATTTTTAAACGGGAAATTCAGTTTGGCAAAAGCGTAAGCTGCCAGCGAGCTGGTGAAAATTGCTAGGAAGATGCGCCCCGCGATCATCGCAAAGGTATTCCAGTACAGCAGCCCGAAATAATCCACCTTCTGCAGCACGAACTGGTAGTTGGTGAAAAGATAGCCGAACCCCTTCTCCCCGGAGAAAACCTTTCCCGGGATGCTTTGAGGGAAAAACTGGGGCGGGATACGAATCGATTCGCCGAAGGTCTTAAAGGACGCCAGCACCATCCAGACAAAGGGAAGGATCATCAGCACGCTCGCGACGATCAGGATACAGTGAACCGCAAAATTTTCTTTCTTGAATCTTTTTCGGGTTCGTACGGTTACGACTTGGCTTGCCATTTCGGCCGGCCTCCTTTCAGCTGTCGTAGTAGACCCATTTTTTCTCGCCGCGGAACTGCAGCGCCGTCAGGGCAAGAATCAGAAGCAGGGTCCAGATGACGATTGCGGAACCGTAATTCGGGTTCAGCTTGACATAGGTCTCCCGGTAAAACAGGTAGATCAGCGTCTGGACGGCCGGAAAGGTCGGGTCGGTGTCCTTGGCGAACATAAAGCTCAGGTCGAACTGGCGCAGAGCGTTCATGGTGCGCATGATGACGACAAAGAACAGCGTGGGCGAGACAAGCGGAATCGTGATGTACCGGAACTGCTGCAGCGGACTCACGCCGTCGATTTTTGCGGCCTCATAATAAACCTTCGGGATGCTCTGCATCCCCGCGAGCAGCAGGACCATATCGTACCCGACCGAGCTCCAGACCGCGACAATGGCAATCGAGAACATGACCACATTCGGGTCGGTAATCCAGTTCGGGCCGGTGATGCCGACCCGGCTGAGCAGGTAATTCAGAAATCCGCTCTGGGAATTGAACACCACCCACCTCCAGACCATGGCGACGGCCGCGGGTGCACAGACAAGCGGAAGGAAAAAAATGCCCCGGTAGAGGTTCCGCCCCTTGATGCTGCGGTTGAGCAGCGACGCAAAGAGCAGGGAAAGGATGACGCCGACCGGCACCGTCAGCAGCGTGAAGACAAGCGTGTTCAGGTTGGAACGCCAGAAAAGCCCGTCCTGGGTAAACATCCGGATATAGTTGCCGATACCGGGACGTCCGGTGTATTTGTCCTGCAGTGACAGCCAGACGCTTTGGAAGAACGGAATAATATTGAGGATGATGAGGCCGAGAATGGTCGGCGCAATAAAAGCGTACGCCCAGGCCCATTCCGAATAGGAACGCCTGCCCGACCGAAACCGGTTCTTTTGCTTCATATAAATATTCATATCCTTTCCAGAACAGGGCACGGGGAACTGTTCCCGCACCCTGCTCTTTGCTTTTCGGATAAGGACTGTGCTTCGGAAACCGCCGTTTATTCTTTGGCGAGGTAGGAATCCACGGTCTGCTGGATCTTCTTCATCTGCGCCGCGACGTCCGGGTTTTTCTGTGTGTAAAGTTCCGCGATGAGCGACTTTTCCTCGGCGCCCCATTCGGCCTTGGTGATTGAGAACGGATACTGTACGCCGTAGCGGATCATGTCGGGGTATGCCTTGACGTTATGTCCCGGGAAGTTGTTGTACCAGCTGTCCTGCGTGCCGTTGAACGCCGGAATCGCAGCGCCGGATTTCCCCATCACTTCGGCGGCTTCCTTGGTTCCCAGGAACGTGAGGAAGCTCTTGACGATCTCCGGCTGCTTCGTGTCTTTATAGCCGGCGTAAGTCAGCCCGTTATAAATGGTGGCACGGGTCCCGGTCGGCCCCTTCGGCAATACGGTGATGTCAAACTCCTGACCCAGTTCCTTCATGGCGTCGATATAGCCTTTGATTTCCCAGCTCCCGAGGAATACCATGGCGGCCTTCCCGCCCTTAAAATAGTCATGCTGGCTCATCTCGGTCATCTGTTCCTGCGTGGGGGAAACCTTATATTTTTTCTGCAGGTCGATCCACCACTGGACTCCCTGGATGCTCTTGGAATCGGCATATCCGGATTTCTTTTCTCCCATTTTCACGGTGTAGCCGCCCGCCTGGTAAATCGGGATCAGGTAGCCGCTCTGATCTTCGTTGCCCGGCGCGCAGAAGCCGTACACGCCGTCTTTGGTCAGCTTTTTGGCGTTGTCCAGCAGCGTGTTCCAGTCCCAGGTGTCATTGGGATAAGCCAGACCGGCTTTGTCGAACAGGGTTTTGTTGTAAACCAGGGCAACAGTGTCGAAGTCCTTTGGAACGCCCAGCTGTTTGCCTTCCCATTGGAACACCTTGCTGAGGCCTTCCGGGAAATTGGCTTTGTCAAAGAGGTCGGTGCAGTCCATCAGGATGCCCTTTTTCGCGTAGTCCACAAAATTGTTGGAATGCATCCAGAAAACGTCCGGCATCCCGCCTTTTGTGGCGGCGCCCAGCACCTGCCAGTACTGGTCCCAAGGCGTAACGCTGATGTTGATTTTGACTTTCGGATGCTTGGCGGTGTAAGCGTCAATCAGCGCCTGCATGCCGCTCTGCTGGTTGGCGTCCCAGAAGGCGAAGGTGATCTCACCGCTCAGGTTGTCTTCGGACGCCTTGGACGCGGCGCTGCTCTGCTTGGCCTGGGAAGCGGCGGACGAAGCCCCGGAAGGCCCCGAGCAGGCCGGAAGCAAAAGGGTGGATGCTGCACAGGTCAGGGCCAGCAGCAGGGAAAGGATGTGCTTTTTCATGTTAAAACCTCCTAAATAATTTATGACAAAATAATTATTTTATCTAATTTATCCAGCAGGTCCAGTATATCCCCTTTGGCCGACCCGAACAATCAACGATCTTCCGAAGTTATGGTTTGATATTACGATTTTTGGTTCCGAATCCTTTTCCTCTCCCAACAAACGGCTGTGGAGCCGCGCATGGAAAAAAATTACGGTAAAATATTACGATTTCGCAAAAAAAGTCCGCGGCTCCTGCCGCGGAAATAAGCCCGTCGGTTTTTATTGGAAAACCCGATGCAGCTTTTTGTTGAGGGCATCCGCCTCCTCCAAGGCTTCCTTTACGGTTTTCTGGCCGGCAAGAACATCCTGCAAAGCTTTTCCGTATGTTTCCACAATCGGGTTTCCATAGGTCCACGTTGCGGTCCAGGGGGCATAGATGCGCCCTGCCTCCAGCGCCGCTCTGCAGTCGCTGTAAATAGGGCCGAGATCCGCATGCACGCCGATGACCGACGACATCCCCTCGTTGTCCTTCAGAAGAGCCTTCTGCGCTTCGGGGGAAGCCGTGGCCGAAAGGATTCGCAGGGCGACGGCCACATTGTTGGAATTCCGATTGACGGCGAGCGCCGACCCCGGCCCTCCGACCAGCCAGCCTCCGCCTTTCCGCCGCCCGGGAACCGGAAACATTCCCAACTGGATCTCCGGGTTCTTCTGCAGGATGGTATCCGCGGACCAGGGGCCGCTTTCCCACATGGCGGCGCCGCCCACCGCAAACTCGTCCAGAGCCTGCTCGTAACTGTAACTCAGCATATCGGGCGTCAGGCAGCCTTCGCGGATCAAGCGGGACCACTCGGTTACGGCGGGCAGCCAGTCCTCGGCCAGCCGGACCTTTCCCTCGTCGAAAGCCGCATCGAACCCGGCGTTCTCCGGCTCAGCATAGAATTCACTGTTGACGAGAGCGATGCTCTGCTTCATCATCGGCTCCCAGGACTGCGCCCCCATGATCTGGGGCTTGACGCCATGGGCCGCCAGCTTTTTGTGCAGCGCGATAAATTCGTCGAAGGTTTCGGGCGGCGCGAGGCCGTACCGCGAAAAGAGCTTCTTATTGTAGAAGATTCCCTCAAACCAGGACTGAAGCGGCGTTGCATAGACATGCCCCTGCACCGAGTACGGAAGCAGGCTCTTCGGCGTATATCTGCCGATAAACGACTGCCCGGTCAGATCCAGAAGCATCCCCGAGCCGGCAAGCAGCCGCGTTTCCCCGCCGACTTCGATCAGGTCCGGACCGCTGTCGGAAAGCAGTTGGGCATTCAGGGTGCTGCTGTAATACTCCAGCGGCACGTAGTTGAAAACGATCGTGACGTCCGGAAACTGTTTCCGCAGATAGGCCAGATAGGTCGAGCGGACGGATTCGCTGTTATACGCCAAAATCCGAATGGTCATGGACGTGCCGGAAGATGCCTGGAACTCTGCGGAAACCGGGCGGTCCGGCTCGAAAGCGCATCCCGTCAGCATAGCGAGTAAAATGAGAACCGCCGGCAGCCTGCCTTTCATTCCCCGCGCTCCTTTCTTTGGCCGGCACGGTATTCGTTCGGTGTTTTTCCGGTGTATTTTTTAAAAAGCTTGTTAAAGTAGCCCGGGTTGTCGTACCCCACGTTGTAGGCCACTTCATAATTCTTCCAATCGGTGGTCTCCAGAAAAAAGCGTGCCCGGTCGATTCGGATCTGGGTGAGGAAGGTCCACAGGCTGACCCCCGTATCCCGTTTGAAAAGATAGGAAAAATAATTTTTGCTGACCGAAAGAGATTCGCAGATTTCTTCCAGCGAAAGGTTGCGGTTGTAATTTTTTTTAAGAAAATTGATCCCGTTTTCGACCAGTTCGCTGTATTTCCTGTTCCCGGACCGGGCCGGAACGGAAAGGAGCGACGAGGCGTCCGCCATCAATTTTTCCAGCTTCCGCATGGAAGGAATCGCCTGAATTTCCTCATAAGTCACGGTGAAAATCTTCGCCTTCGGATCGGACGGCCCGGGCGGCGACAGCAGAACTTCCCGGATGCCGAGGATCGTGAGGAAGCAAAATTCATAGATGCCGTGCAGATCGTCCGGATTGATATGCTCCGACATCCGGAATACGGAATTGAGAATGCGGTTGATTTCCATCTTATTGCGCTGTTTCAGCGCTTCCCGCATGTTGTTGGCCAACGCCGACAGCTTGATTTTATCGAACTCGCCTTCGCTGCAATTATAACCGTACCCGAAAATGCCGGTCTGGTCCACATACCGGCTGTACTTGCCATACTGGCACACCTGTCTGTACAAAACCGGAAGCTCCTGCATGCGTTCCGCCGGCCGGCTGAACGCGATGCGGGCTCGAATCCCGAACTGGTCATACAAAACCTGAAGCAGAGATTTGCAGACGGAGACAATCTTCTGCACGGAGTTGCTGAATAAAAGAACCGTCCAGGCGGAGCCATCGTATTCAAACGGCACACAGGGGCAGGCCTGTTCCATGACCTTTTGCATCCGGTCAAGGAAATAATGCATCTGTTCCCCCGTGAAGCTGCTCAAGCCGACATAGTCGTTGATCGTCTCCTCGCTGGGGTTGACACTGGCCACGACAAACGGTGAATCGGGCGCCGCATATTCCGAAAACGCCTGCCGGGCTGCGTCCGCACGGCGTCCGGTGGTTATGTAATCGTACAGCAGCAGCTTTTTCCTGTTCTGCTCATCCTTGGTTACCAGCCTTTTGACGATGGTTTTATTGCTGATTTTCATAATAATGGCCTGAAGCGTTTTTTCCAGCTCCACTTCGTCGATTGGCTTCAGGATATAGTTGGCGCCGCCGAGCCGGATGGCTTCCTTCACATAATTGAAATCCGCATAGGCACTGATGAAGATGAATTCCGATTCTGCGCTGACGGCATGGACGCGGCGAATAAATTCGATGCCGTCGAGGTTCGGCATACGGATATCGGTGATAATAATATCGGGGAAAAAAGACTGATATTTTTCCAGCGCTTCCGCTCCGTCCGTCGCCGTGGCGACAATCCCGATGCCATAGCGGCTCCAGTCGACAATGCTTTCCAACATTTTGATGGTAAGGACCTCGTCGTCCACCAGCATGGCTTTCAGCATTTTTCTTCCTCCTTCCGCGGAATCGTGATGATAACGCTGGTGTTCATGCCCGCCCTGGAAAGGATGGAGATTCCGTACGGCTCTCCATAGATGCTTTGAATGCGTTTATGGACGTTCAGCAGGCCGATATTTCCGGACGCGCTGCCCGAATCCCCGTTTTGGAGCCGAGCCGTCACCTCTTTCCGCTTTTCTTCGCTGAATCCGGTTCCGCTGTCCGCGACGATCACATGGATCTCACTTTCATCCGCTTCCGCGCAGACGCTGATGTGTCCCTTCCGATTTCCCGAGAGTCCGTGCTCGATCGCATTTTCCACAAGAGGCTGGACGATCAGTTTCGGTACGAGCACATTGCGGACGGTCTTCTCGCAGTCCACGGAATAGTCGATGTTGGGGTATCTGGCTTTCTGAAGGATGATATAATTTTCCGCGTGCTGCAGTTCCTCCGAAAGAGGCACTTTGCCGAACGGCTCGTAGACCGAATAGGAAAGCAGCCTGCCCAGCAAAGTCGCTATTCTGGAAACGGCGTTCATATTCCCGGTCACAGCGAGAGATTTGATCGACTGCAGGGTATTGTTCAAAAAGTGCGGATTGATCTGATGCTGAAGCACTTTGAGCTGCTCCTGGGAAAACTGCTTCTGCTTTTGAATCAGGTCCCGCGAAAGCAGATTGATGCGCTCCAGCATTTCCTGTGCGGTCTGCGCAAGCAGATTGACCTCCCTGCTTCCGCTCTGCTGAAACGAGACATCGGTTTTCCCGCGCGCGATCTGATTAAAGCTGCCCACGAGCCGGTCGATTGGAATCAGAATGGATTTTGAGATCAGAAGGGAGAGAACGACGACGGCTCCGATTGAAATCAAAATTGCCGCCACCACAAAAGAGGAAACGGAAAAGCGCAGAGAATCGATTGCGGTGAGCGGCATCAGCCCCAGGATGGACCATCCCGAAACTTTCGAGGTCTGATTCACCACCAGATAGGACTGTGCGGCGTCGGAGAGGGTAAAACTGCGCTTCCCCTGCGCAAGAGATCCGGAAAGCTGGTCTTTCTGCTCTTTGGTAAGCCGGATTTCATCCGGAAAATAGACCGGCGTCCGTCCGTCGTAAACGGCGACGGAAACATTACTGCCGGGGCGCGCCCCCGAAATCACGGAGGAAAGCTGAAAATCGCACAGGAAGTACGCGGCCTGCGTGGTGGCATACTGAGAAGTGTTCAGAATCGGCGTAATAACCGAAATATTTTTCTCATGCGTTCCGGATAAAAGATAGTCGGTGTCGTGATAATCCGTAAAATGGGCCGTGTAACCGTTCTGTCGGATCGCGTCCAGAAACCATTTCTGATCCTTGAAATTGTAATTCCTCTTGGGGGATGTGCCGTAAGAATACAAGCACTGATACCGGTTTCCGACGATCAAAGACGTTTCTACGTTTCCCAAAACGTCGATCTGTTTCATTTTATCGGTAACCTTGCGCTGGTAATACAGTTCCTTGCCATAATCAACCCTTTGCGTGCTGTTCCGGTAGTTGACCGCTTCGATTACATCGGCATCGTTCGCGATAATCATCGAAACATCCTTTATCTGGCCGAAATAGGTATCCATCAGACCGATGTTGGACTCGACGATCTGCTGGCAGTAAGCATCGCTTTGGCTGCGAAAGGCATTGATGCTGTAATTCAGAATAACGCTTCCGAAAACAGCGATGATAATGGAAAGTGCAAAGGAGAAAAAAAGAATCATCCGGTGCCTGAGCGATAATTTCACAGAACGTTCCCCCTGCCCGGTCGTCATTTTTCCCCAACTGGAGTGAATCAACAGTTTCCTTTCCAAGCCGTTCAATAACGGTATTTTGCTAACTGACTAATTTATGATACAATCATATATCAAAACTATAAATTATGCAACAACATCGAAAGGTAAATACATTTTTAGTGTTTCAAAATCTTCTGAAACGTGGCCGGGAACCGCTATGGCTGGTGGTTCCCGATAGAAACAAGGGCTTGATCGCCGCCGTTCGCGGAGCTTCCCTGGATTTTCCGGCAGCGGTGCAAGGTGCATTTCATGCGGAATATTCTGACTCACGTGCCGCAGAAGGAAAAGGAAACCTTCGCCTTCCAACTCAAAGAGTTCCGGCTGGCGCCTTCCGCCGAATTGGCCCGGCAGCGTGCGGAACAGTTGTCGGAGCAATACGGGAATCGGTTCCCCAGGGCGATGGAGCTTCTGGAGAATGGGCTGGAGGATTCGCTTGCTTTCTATGCGTTTCCGGAGCTGGACGCCCGCAAAATTTCTTCTACCAATACGCTTGAACGGCTCAACAGGGAAATCCGCCGCAGGACCAGCGTCGTTGGCATATTCCCCAACCCGGATTCCTACTTGCGCCTGGTAACCTCTTATCTCATGGAATATGCCGAAGATTGGCCTGTTTCCCGAGCGTATTTGAATCCAACATCCGTCCAGGCACTGCTGCAAAATGCTGCCTGATCCATTTTTCGGAACCCTCAATTTGTAGCCGTTTGATGCGGCGAAATACAGCATCAAAAATTTTGGGCATGTTGCATATGCAATCATGCCCAAAATTATGCCTTGATTTTCGATCACACCAGGGAACTTTCCCCAGAAACAAAATCGTCAGTCGGTCTGCTGCGCGAGTCGGCGATAAGTGCGGTATTTGTCCGCCGCGTCAATTTCCGCTTTTTGCGTCAGCTCTTCCGCATGCTCCGGGAACGTCCGTTTCAACGCCGCAAAGCGGACCTCGCCGTTCAGAAAATTGCGCAGCGGGACGGACGGCGCCCGAGAATCCAGCACAAACGGATTCTTCCCCTGTTTCCTGTACTGCGGGTTGTAATGGTAAAGCACCCAGAACCCGCTCTCTACCGCGAGTTTCGACTCCGGCTGGGCATAGGCCATTCCCTTCACGATACCGTGGCTGATGCAGGGCGCGTAAGCAATGATTACCGACGGCCCTGGATACTCTTCGGCTTCTCTGAGCACGCGTACGAGCTGGTTGGGGTTGGCGCCCATCGCCACCTGCGCCACATAAATATTGCCATACGTCATAAAAATTGCGCCAAGGTCTTTTCTTCCCACTTTTTTGCCGGAAGCGGCAAACTGAGCCACAGCGCCGGCAGGTGTCGCTTTCGAAGCCTGGCCCCCTGTGTTGGAGTAAACTTCCGTGTCCACAATCAGAATATTCACGTCAAGGCCAAGAGAAAGCACATGGTCAAGGCCGCCGAAACCGATATCGTAAGCCCAGCCGTCGCCTCCGTACATCCACATCGATTTTTTAACGAGCTGATCCCGTGCTTTGAGGACTTCGGCGCATAGTCCGGCGTCGCCCGGCTGTGAATCGGCCTTCACCGCAGCGGCGGCTTCGGCGGCGCGCTCGCGTGTTCCGTCCGAGCGGTCATATCCGTCCAGCCATTTTTTGAGGGCACTTCTGACGGACGCATTTCCGGTTTTTTCCATTAGTTCTTTCGCCGTCATGGCGAGACGTTCCCTGCGCTGCAGATTGGCAAGGCACATACCCAGGGAAAACTCCGCATTATTTTCGAACAAAGAATTCGAAAAGGCAGGCCCATGGCCGAGCCGGTCCTTCGTGTAAGGAACGCACGGAGCGGCGGCGCCCCACGCCTGTGTGCAGCCCGTTGCATTGGCGATTACCATGCGGTCGCCGAAGAGCTGTGTCATGAGCTTCATATACGGCGTTTCGCCGCAGCCGGCACAGGCGCCCGAAAATTCAAGCAGCGGCTGCTCAAACTGGCTGCCTTTTACGGTGAATTTATCAAGCCGGTTTTCTTTGGGCGGAAGCAAAAGCGAGTAATCCCAGTTTTTCTGCTCCGAAAGCTGCGCCTCAAGCGGAACCATCTCGATCGCCTTTTCCGGCGCGGGGCAAACCTGAGCGCATGAGCCGCATCCCGTACAGTCAAGCGGGTCGGTCTGAATGCGGAATTCCAGACCCGCAAGCTGTTTGCCTTTCGCTTCCGCCGTTCGGTACCCCCGAGGTGCCGAACGACGTTCCTCTTCGGTAAGCAGGAACGGGCGTATCGCCGCGTGGGGGCAGTAATACGAGCACCAGTTGCACTGAATGCATTTCTCCGGATCCCACTGCGGCACTTCCACAGCCGTACCCCGTTTTTCATATTTCGAAGTGCCAAGCGGCACGGTTCCGTCCTCGGCTCCTACAAACGTGCTTACGGGAAGCGAATCGCCTTCCAGCCCGTCCACGGGAACCAGAACATTTCGGATATACGGCGGCAGGCCCTTCTCCTCTGTCGCGGGCTCGTCCTTCGCGTCCTTCCAAGCGGCAGGGATGCGGATTTTATGGACTTCTTCAGCGCCGCGGTCAACGGCGGCGCAGTTCATGCCGATCACCTTTTCGCCTTTTTTCATGTATGTATCGCGAATGGCCTGTTTCATGTATTTCTTTGCATCCTCAATCGGCAATATGCCCGCGAGGCGGAAAAAGGCGGATTGCAGTACCGTGTTGGTACGGTTGCGGAGACCGATTTCAGCCGCTATTTTTGTAGCATCGATTGTGTAAAAACGTATGCCGTTGCGTGCGATGGAGCGTTTGACCTGGGCCGGCAGGCGTTTCTCCAGTTCTTCCGGCCCCCAGCCACAGTTGAGAAGGAACGTTCCGCCCGGCTTCACGTCCGAAAGGATGTCGTACTGCCTGATGTAGGATGCTTTATGGCAGGCCACGAAGTCCGCTTTGGCCACAAGATACGAGGAACGAATCGGCCGGTCGCCGAAACGGAGGTGCGACTTTGTGACACCTCCGGATTTCTTGGTATCGTATTCAAAATAAGCCTGAACATATTTTCCTGTGTTGTCGCCTATGATTTTAATGGAATTTTTATTGGCTCCGACGGTGCCGTCGGAACCGAGGCCCCAGAATTTACAGTTTACCGTCCCCGGGTCGCCGCAGTCGACGGGTTTTCCCACCGGAAGAGAATGGTGCGTGACATCGTCGTCAATGCCCACGGTGAAATGATTCACGGGCCCCGCCTGCTTCAGATTGTCAAATACCGCCACGATATGCGCGGGGGTGGTGTCTTTTGACGACAGGCCGTAACGCCCGCCGTAGATTTTCACCTTACGGCCGCTGTTGGCAAAAACGGAACACACATCTTCATAAAGCGGTTCGCCGTACGAGCCCGGCTCTTTCGTGCGGTCCAGCACGGCCACGGCGCGTGCGCTCTTCGGCATAGCGCGGAAGAAATATTTCGCGGAGAACGGGCGGTAAAGTCTCACCTGCAAAAAGCCCGCTTTTTTCCCGGATTTCCGTAAAACGTCAACGACCTCTTTCGCCGTTCCGCTCACGGAACCCATGGCCACGACGACATATTCCGCGTCGGGCGCGCCGTAATAATCGAACGGATGGTATTCGCGTCCCGTGATCCGGGTAATCGCTTCCATATATTTTTCAACCATGTCGGGCAGGGCTTCATAATACCGGTTGGCCGCCTCGCGCGCCTGAAAGAAAATATCCGGATTTTGAACCGTGCTGCGCTGAACCGGGTGATCCGGGTTGAGGGCGTTTGCACGGAACGCGTCGAGCGCTTTCCGATTCAGCAACGGCCTCAAGTCTTCATAATCCATCACTTCCACTTTCTGAATCTCATGCGATGTGCGGAACCCGTCAAAAAAATGAAGGAACGGGACGCGTCCTTCAACCGCCGCAAGGTGCGGAACCGCCGTAAGATCCATCACTTCCTGCACGCTGCCGTCGCACAGCATAGCCAGGCCCGTCTGGCGGCAGGCCATTACGTCGGAATGATCGCAGAAAATGGAGAAGGCGTGCGTGCCTACCGTTCTGGAGCTTACATGCAGCACACCGGGCAGCAGCTCGCCGCTGAGGCGGTACAGCGCCGGAATCATCAACATCAGTCCCTGAGACGCGGTATATGAGGTTGTGAGTGCGCCCGATTCAAGCGAGCCGTGCATCGCACCCGCCGCACCGCACTCACTCTCCATCTCCACAAGGCGCACCGGCTGGCCGAACAGATTTTTTTTGCCGTTCGCCGCCCACACATCGACGTGGTCCGCCATCGGTGAAGACGGCGTAATCGGATAAATCGTAGAAACCTCGGTAAACGCATACGAAACGTATGCCGCAGCTTCGTTCCCATCCATAGTTTTCATCGTTTTGCCCATTGATGAAACTCTCCTTTATGTATGCCGGAAAATTTCAGATGTCCTGCGTGCAACCGCAGCATCTAATATTTGATATTATATAATGTAATCTTAATAATGTCAATTTCCCGCCCTGCGAAACAGCATAGTATACTTGAAAAAGCGCACAAGCGGCATCCGGGCTTGAAACAACCGAGCGTCCGGGGGGACAAAAAACGGAACGCCCGGTTCTTTCGGGACGTTCCGTTTCAAAATGCAAAGTTCTCCCTTGAAAGGCAGTAACCATGCCAAGAATCAAGAGAGGAGCTTTGCATAATAAGGCGGTCATTTCCCGAGATTTTTCAGCCAGCCCAGTAAATCATCATCCTTTTGCCATAAAGTTGTCCCGGAAATAGGTGCAGGGCTGGGATATGCCTGCTCCAGAGCTTTGCGTTTGAAATGTTCATCAGCCCTGGCATAAACTTCCGTGGTGCTGGCATCGGCGTGACTGATCAGATCGCGAATGTAAACCAGATTTACGCCGGACTGTAAAAGATTGCTTGTACCGCATGTCTCGTGTTATGCTGTTCATGCGGGAATGGGCACTTCCTTTTGGCTGAATTTGGCTTGGTCACTTAATTCTAACCGATGTGTCCCATCCCTGTTCGTTTTTTCTTTCATTGTCCAATATGTATTGTAGTCCTACCGTGCAAAAAATGCATTGCAAAAGGTTTTATTGACAGCAAGGCCGAATACGGGTATGATTAATTATAATATCCTGCTTGTTCGGAGGAGCGTAATGGATTATTTTTCGCTGTGCGGCATTGCGGCAGGGCTTGCCATGGACGCGCTTGCCGTCAGTATTACAAACGGGGCCGTTACCAGGCGGGTAACGCCTCGTTTTGCGTTGAAAATCGCTTTTTTCTTCGGCCTGTTTCAGTCGGTTATGCCGACTGCAGGGTGGCTCATCGGCAAGGCTGGAGAGGGCCTGATCAAAGCAGTGGATCACTGGATTGCGCTGATCCTTCTGGGCTACCTGGGCATCAGCATGATTCTGGAGTCCCGCAAAAAGAGAAAAGCGAGAACCGGGTGTAGCTGGCGGGACGATATCCCGCTGAAAACCTTGCTCGCGCTTGCGGTAGCGACCAGCATCGATGCGCTCGCCACGGGCGTCATCCTGCCCTCGGCCGTCGGGGCTTCCACACCGGCTCTGATGCTGATTTCCGTGCTGCTGATCGGTCTGATCACCTTTGTGATCTGCTTCGCCGGCGTTTACATCGGCCGAAGATTTGGCACAGTATGCGCAAGCCGGGCGGAAATTGCAGGCGGCGATGTTCTGATTGCGATTGGGCTGAAAATCTTTATCGAACATATGTTTTTCAATGGATAAAATCAATCCGACGACCCTTTCTGGTCAGAAACACAGAGCCGCTGGCCAAACCGCACAGGGATAACGAAAGGAGGAAGCCTACGCTTCGGCGTAGGCTTCCTCCTCTGGCTCCCCGTGTTGGGCTCGAACCAACGACCCTGCGG
>ENA-UOOI01000514-UOOI01000514.1-fermentation-metagenome-genome-assembly--contig:-NODE-514-length-48850-cov-156.312921_pt1 | contig 48850 bp, 38 predicted proteins | sample MGYA00245779_ERZ724027 | MGnify/ENA primary metagenome ERZ724027 (study PRJEB28704, sample SAMN03018318) | fermentation metagenome | biome: anthropogenic terrestrial biome; feature: soil...
GTAGATATTGTAATCCATTAGGCAGGAGTGTTACAAGTTCACTATACCACTACAAGGTCAATGGATTTTTTAACGTTCCTATTTTCACCATCATTTTCATGGGCTATCTTACTAAGCGTGTTCCGCCAATTGCTGCAAAGATCGTACTGCCGTTTTTCGTAATCGTTTATGGGCTTACCCAAACGGTTTGGCACACAGGTTTGCATTATTTATATGTTTCCGCTATTTTGTTTGTAATTTCCTGCTTGATCATGTATATTATCGGTAAAATTCATCCGATGGATCATGATTTTGTTTTGCAAACTCATGAACTTGTTGATGTCCATCCATGGAAATATCGTTTTCGTATGGCAGGAGTTGTCATTTGGCTGATGATTAATATGTATATTATTTTCTCAAAACTCGGACTTGCCAAAGCAGGTGGAGCAGATGCAGGTACTGTTTTGGCTATCGTAATTAACACGGTTGCTTGTATCATTTTATCTGGAATCTGTGAAAAGAAATTTGTAAAGGCGACAGACGAATAAGAAAATATATAAAAATTACATATATATTGTTTAGACTTCTTATATCATGCAACCTGCATTTGTGCTAAAATACAGGTTGCATGATTGGTATAAAGGAAAATTCAGTCAGCTTCTGCTCACCGCTTGCCTCTGTTTCAATTACTTAAAAATGATGAAATAAAAGAACTGAATTGTGACAGTGTCATATTGTCAGTCGGCTACAAACCCGAAAACCCGCTGTACGAGCAACTTAAATTTGATGTACCTGAAATTTATCTTTTAGGAGATGCGAAAATGCGGCAAACATTGAGGCCGCTAATTATATCTAAGACAGCACTGCACAACAGACTATAGAAAAGTGAAGAGACGTGTCGCTTACCTAAAACAGCAAACAGCGTAGAATAAAATAGGCTCTCTTTTGATTAAAGAGGCAAACGATAGGAGGAGGGTCTGTAATCAAAATCAAACTTGCTAATGAAGAATTGCATTCGATTTGTAGGTTTGCTTTTGTGGGCCTCGCTGTTTGTACTTTTTAGTAGCAGAGCAATCCTGTGACTATGCCACAGGATTGCTCTATTTTTTAGCTTCCGCAGTTAAAGTGAATACAAATGCTGATGTCTATCAGCCAAAACAAGCTGAAAAAGTCCCTCTGGATTGCCGTGCTGCTTTCCTTGGTTCACATCATTGACAAACACAGAACACAGAATCAAAAATATTGAGAATTTTCTTGACAAATTACCTGTTTCTATGATATTATAATTAACGCAGTTGTGTAGAAGTTTTTTAAATTTATTTGGAGAGGTGTCCGAGTGGTTTATGGAGCTGGTCTTGAAAACCAGTGATCCCAAACGGGACCAAGAGTTCGAATCTCTTCCTCTCCGCCATCGAAGATAACAAATGTTTTTTGATACAATATTAGAAGTACTGGAAATATTCACCGATGGAGAAATACCCAAGTGGTGAAGGGGCTCCCCTGCTAAGGGAGTAGGTCGGGAAACTGGCGCGTGGGTTCAAATCCCACTTTCTCCGCCAAAATGATAAAAACCGCATGGTTAAGCCATTTTTGACTTAACTGTGTGGTTCTTTTTTATGCTAAAAATGATTGAGAGAATTGCAAAAAGATATTCTATTGCTATTCTATTGCTATTCATTATATATGTGTATAAGAAAAAAAAACAAAAAATATTTTCAAAAAAGTATTGACAATATCACCATATGGAGATATTGTCAATACTTTTTTTGAAAATTTCATTGCATATGGTGATAAATGTGATATAATATAAGCATATTTATAAGGAGAGTTGATAATGAAGCAAGTAAGCAATTTTGCAGATAGAATGAAAGAATATATGAAATCTCATGATGGAATGACATATGAAGCTCTTTCAAAATTAACAGGAGAAAATCCTCAGACTTTAAATAGATATACGCTAGGTCAACGGGTTCCTAAAATAGATAGCGCCGTAAATATTGCACTCAAATTAGGTATTTCTCCTATGTGGCTTCAGGGGTTTGACGAACCAATGCAAGTAAATGTTTCGTCTCCAGATTTTTCCAAAACAAAGCGGTCAACTGCTGAGGAAAGTCTTCTCTCAGATTTTCGCAAGCTGAATCGAAAAGGGCAGGAAGCGGCATTAGCTGCAATTAAAGGCTTCACGTGTTTACCAGAATACACGGAAGCTAAAAATGAAGAGGTAGGATAATTAATTTTTCCAGTTTTTTTAACAAATAATGCCGATTTTTTAAAAATTTTATTGCATGGATGAATATGGAAATGTATTATAGAATTATATAGGCGTTTGCCAGAGAAAGGGGAAATTACTATGAAGTGTCCGAAATGCGGAAAAGATGTAGGAGATTCTAAATTCTGTCCATATTGTGGGGAAAAAATAGAAGAAGATTCTCAGTTACAAGCCGAAAATGTAGAAAACAAATCTGAAAACAGCCAAGTTTTAAAAAAGCATAAAAGAATTAATGTTCCTGCAATCATAGCCATATCGATTGCGGGTGCCTTTTTAATCGGAATAGCTGGTGTTGCAAATATGAAAACACCAACTAGTCATGGGGTTCAAAGTTCTAGTCAAATTAGTTCTGAAAGTTCTTCATCAGATACAGCTGATTCTGACAGTTTATTAGATTCAGATGATTATGGTGATACAAACAGCTTAGAAGATTCTTCAGATGGCACGTCTTCATTGACATCTTCACAAGAAGCTTTAATCAGAAATGCTTTTATAGGTGATTGTAAAATTATTAATTACAAAAGCATTGCAAGGGATCCGCAAAAATATGTAGGAAAAGCCGTTAAATTCAAAGGACAAGTGCAGCAGGTAATTGATGAAGGCCCTAAGAAAGAAGCACTTATGGTATATGTGGATCCGGATGATGATGGAATCTATCAAGATCCTATTTATGTAACACATGCAAAAGATAATTCAGAATCTCGTATATTGGAAAAAGATATTTTAACAATGTATGGAACGGTATCTCAATTGCAAACATACACAACCGTTATGGGAGATGAAAGAACTATTCCAGGGATGCTTGCAGATTATATTGTTGTGAATAGTAAATGATGCGGGAGGACCTATGAAGTGTAGAAAATGTGGTGCATCTATACCGGATGATTCTATCTATTGTAATCCGGATATCCGGACTTTTTTATAGAAAAGCTTTTGGCTTTCTATCATAAGTTACTACTTGTCGATGACAGCACTTAGAAACTGCTGCGTGCGAGCTTGGGCCGGGTTACTAAATAACTGCTGAGGAGCACCCTCTTCAATAATGGAACCAGCATCCATAACAACAACACGGTCTGCGACTTCGCGGGCAAACCCCATTTCATGGGTCACAATGACCATCGTCATGCCATCCATAGCAAGCTTTTTCATAACCTGTAGGACCTCTCCAATTAATTCAGGGTCCAAAGCTGATGTCGGCTCATCAAACAGGATGTATTTTGGATTCATGGCTAAAGCCCTTGCAATTGCGATTCGCTGTTTTTGACCACCGGAAAGTTCGCTTGGATAAGCCTTTGCCTTATCGGAAAGCCCGACTTTAGCAAGTAAGGTACTTACCATTTCGTCCATTTCTGCATGGGTAAGCTTTTTATTGCTGCGCTTTGGGCCCAAAGTAATGTTGTCATATACATTGAGGTGTGGAAAAAGATTGAAATGCTGGAACACCATGCTCATTTCCTTACGAATCGCATGAATATTCTTGGAGTTTACTTCTTTCCCCCCTACATATACACTGCCTTCATCTGCCTTTTCTAATCGGTTAAGACACCTTAAAAACGTGCTTTTCCCAGCACCGCTGGGACCGATAATGGCGACTACTTCACCATCATGTACATCCATACTGATGCCTTTTAATATTTCTTTTCCATTGAATGATTTGTGAATGTTCTTTGCAGATATTACCGTTTCTGTCATGAGTGAGCTCTCCTTTTTTCCAGTTTTGTTACAAATAATGACATTGGATAACTGATAGCAAAGAAAATAAGTGCAATGATTAGATAAGTCTGCATTGGCAGCGATGTCTGATTGATAATGATTTTTGATTGTTTAACGATATCGTTGCAACCGACTAGGGAAACAATGCTGGTATCCTTTATTGCACCAATATAAAATCCCATCACAGTCGGAAGGAAAATACGGAATGCCTGTGGGAAAATAATGAACCGCATGATATCGAAGCCATTCATTCCCACGCAATAGCCAGCTTCCCATTGCCCTTTCGGAATCGATTCGATTCCGGAGTGGGAGTTCGCAGGCATCTACGCCGACGACGGCATCTCCGGCACGAACACCAAGAAGCGGAATGAATTCAACCGGATGATTGACGACTGCATGGCCGGGAACATCGACATGATTATCACAAAATCCATCAGCCGGTTTGCCCGAAACACGCTGGACTGCCTGAAATACATCCGGCAGCTCAAGGAGAAAAACATTCCGGTCTACTTCGAAAAGGAGTATATAAGAATAGGCAGAAATCCTTTATTTTCAAGGCTTCCTGCCTTTTTCTATGCCATTTTGTCGCTTGTTTGTCGCTTAAATCTACCGTATGTTATCGAATGATAATGAATGATATTATGAATCTGTACCCGTTGCCAAAAAATCAAACAAATTCATTTGTCCTGATTCTTCCATTTTAGTTTCATATTTTTCGCGAACTTCTTGCATAAAATCCTCAACCGCGTCAGGATGATTTTTGAGAAACCATTCAACATGGTTCTTAATATATTCTTCTCTTACCTGTGCATCATTCAAGTCGTTAGGAACACGTTTCATCCTTTCATCAATGCTATCAAACCCTTCAAATTTTTCTGCAAGGCGTTCTTTTGTCATTTCAATATATTCAGGGTTAATATCTATGCCTATCCCTTTTCGCCCAGTTTGCTGGCACACCCTCAAAGCTGTTCCACTTCCTACAAATGGGTCAAGGACAGTATCACCCGGGTCTGAAGAAGCTAATATCATTCTTTCAAAAAGGCCTTCCGGTTTTTGTGTGGGGTGTTTTTTCCGATTTTTATTACAATAGTGCATATGAGAAAACTCCCAAACGTTACCCGGATTTGCCCCACGCATATTATTCACAGAGCGATAATATTTTTGCGGTACCCTTACAGCATCTAAGTGAAAAACAAACTTTTTGGGGTGCTTTGTAAACATTAAAATATCATCATGGCGGGGCGAAAAGCCTTTTGTTTTTCCTATTCCCTGTGTATAAAACCATGTTATCCAAGAATTAAAAGTAAGCCCTAATTCCTGTTCTAAAATCATATAAATATACGATATATATCGCATACCCATGAAAACATATATTGTTCCGTCATCCGTTAGAACTCTTTTGGCTTCTTTTAACCATTGACGAGAGAAATCAAGATACTCATCAAATTCTAATTTATCCTGATTATTTCCATAATTTTTATTAAGATTATAGGGCGGGTCGGTAGTAATTAAACGTATGCTTTTATCGGGTATTTTCTTCAATTCTTCTAATGCATCCCCGCAAATCGTTTTTAATTCTTTATCCATTGGTTTTTCTTTGCCTCTCTGTAGAAATCCTCAAATGTTCTGCGAGAACTATGTAAATACTTATGGTCAAGCAACTGACACATTTCCCATGTTGTCCGGTATTGATACGTTACATAGTGAATATCCTTTATCTGAATTTGTCCTGTTCCGAGTGCCGGATTATAATTTATGTCAGCATCACTAATAAATTTCAAATCATACGCATTATAGTCAACAACTTCCATAATGCCATCTACAAGACCCGTTTCTCTATTTCGTTCAGAGTACACGCGGTGCTTTATGGAGAGAATGATGAACATAAAATCAGGGTCTTTAACGTAGGCTGTTCTGATTCGTGAAAAAGACGTTATATTGGGACCCTTGCCACTATTGGGAATATCATTTGCAGTTGCTTTAACATCAACATTCCCGGTTAAAACAGAGTTACCTTTTCGAAATTGCAAAACAATATCGGCCATTCCAAGGCGTTCTTGTGCTTCGACATTTATCAAATTATAAATATTATTTTGATTGTCTCTTATTCCTGCAAAAACTTCACCGGCCCACGCTTCGATCATAGGCCCTGCAATTTTATTTATATTTTCTAGTGGAAGGCCCATTCGTAAATTTGTGTTCATAACGATTTTATTATCGTTTGCTGCTTTTCGCTCATCCAAAATAGCAGTAATTTGTTGAATTACAAAGGCAGAATCCTCGCGATAGGTAGGTGATTCTTGGGGTATTTTAAAAATCAAATCATCATACGTCATGGTTGCATTTGTCCTTTCTTTTACTATGTATTTCAACAATATCATCAAGCCCGCAGTGCAGAGCGGTAGCGACTTTCGCTAAACTGTCCATTGCGACGACTTCATCTTTTCCCATTTTGGCAAGTATGTTCGTGCTGATACCTGCCGCCTTGCGCATCTGTGTTCGTGTCATATGCTTATCAATCAGCAGTTTCCACAACTTGTTATAGCTGTATGTCATGCGCTTACCTCGCTGAATTTATACATAAAATCATAAATTATAGTATAGCAGAAAGCAGCACTTGTTTCAATCATTTATCATGCTTCTGTGATACGCTTTTATTTTTGCAATTAGAGAATGAAAAAGGCTATCCAAGTTGGATAGCCTAAAAGTCCGTTATGATTCGATAATTATTATCCATTTCCATTATAGATAGGTTTAAACTTATCTCTTGATATTGTCAAACAGCCTGCACCACTCTTTTGACAGAGAAAAGTGCAGGCTGTTTTCTCGGCAAACATTTTTGTTATACCGGCATTATCACAAAACCGTTATGATAAACGAATATGCTTCATTTTCAATAAGCACATTCTTTTATAATAACAAGGCAAGCTGTTTACACAACTTGCCTTGTTATCAGTTTTTGGTGGACGTTACAGGACTCGAACCTGTGACCTTCCGCACGTCAAGCGGATGCTCTAGCCAGCTGAGCTAAACGTCCATTTGTCTTTTCATGAACAACGCTTAACTATTATACCGCGATGTTTCAATAAAATCAAGTTTTTTTGAAAAAAATGTCTTTTTTCGTACATTGCATTTTTTTATCACTTCTTTTATAATAAAAGGGCAGGGTAGGAAGGGGTTAATATTATGTCAGTTGGCTTAGTTCTAGAAGGCGGCGGAATGCGCGGGGCATATACAGCAGGGGTGCTGGACGAATTTATGAAACATGAAATTTATTTTCCTGCTGTTTATGCAGTTTCTGCAGGGGCATGCTGTGCTCTTAGCTACCTTTCGGGACAGTATGAACGGAATAAGAATATTTTTTACAACTATGTTTCCGATAAACGGTATGTTAGCGTTCATAACCTGCGAAAAAATGGATCGCTATTTGGGTTTGACTTTATTTTTGGAACACTTTTCTATGATCTGGTGCCATTTGATGCACATGCTTTTCGAAGCTCTAAGATCCATTTAATGGTCGGTGCGACTGACTTGAAAACAGGCCGTGCTGCCTATTTTGGTAAGGAAGAAATGGATGAGCATTTTCTTCCGGTGCAAGCTTCCAGCTCACTGCCGTTTTTATCCAATATTATTAAAATTAATAACCGGCCTTATTTAGACGGCGGGATTTCCGCGCCAATTCCATATGAGCGTTCTCTGCTGGATGGAAATGGGAAAAATGTGGTGGTGCTTACCCGTGACCGATCATTCCGAAAACGTTCTGCTCCAAGCTATCCGCATTCTTTTATCAATGTCCGTTACCGGGAGTATCCGGCTTTTGTGCGGGCACTGCTGTCACAGTCAGATCTTTATAATGGGGAGCTGGACTTTATCTCTCGGCAGGAACAGGCGGGTACGATGGTTGTTATCCGTCCGAGCCAGCCGATTGATATCAGCCGTTATGAGAAGAACCAAGAAACGCTTATGCGACTGTACCAGATGGGCAGGCAGGATACACAGGCTAAGCTGACGGAAATACAGAAACTTTTAAAAAGTGATTGAATTATGTGGCCTTACTCAAAATTTGTAAGTGAGTAAGGCCATTTTTTAAATGATTCATTCATGAATCGTACACTGCTGAATTTCTATATACAACAAAAAGTCCAAGCTCTTGGCTGGACTTTTCCAATTTTTTATTACGGCCAAACGGCCAATGTACCGGCAGATATTCATTTCTGCTTTTGCTGGGGGTCTTTTGCTTCTTGTCCTTTGCTTTTTGAAGGCTCATCTTCCGCTTCTGTTTGATTACTATGTCTGCGGCACCATGCCCGCGTACCAAGGATTGCAGCCAAAGCTGCTGCAGCTATGAGAAAGAATACCAGCATACCACTTTGAAAACCGGAAAATCCGTCTGTACCGGTAACATTCATCTGCTGCCCATGCAGATTCTCTGCATAAGAGGCTGCGGAGGGAGTGTACCTCTCATCTTTTCCCTGTTTGCTGGCGGACTTTTTGCTAGTGGACTTTTTGCCGGCGGATGTTGTTTTTCGGTTGAGTGATTTTTTTTGAGATCTTGTATAGCTTTTTGAAACAGCTGTTTTGTGAGCAGTTTTTGCGCCTGCAATACCGGCTGATTTTGCTTTTCTTCCGGAAAAAGCTGGAGCACTGATTTCCTGAGGTGCCAGCCGATGCACAACTACTGTATAATCCGATGTACTCTTCCTATCTGCAGAGGTTACATGAACGGTAATCACGGTATCACTTCCTGCTGCCTGGAGTGTATGACGATTTGCAGAAGCGGCTGCATTGTTGGCAGTATTTACTTTCAGCCAAACCTGTGAACAGGAATCTGGAACTGTCAAAGTATATCTATGGATTTCTGGCGAAAAAGCAGGAGATAAAGTGGCACCTGCTGGAGAAGAGACAGCTATTTCCTGCGCGACTGGAGTATCCGGCGCGGCTGCGGACGTTTCCCCATGAAGTTTATGGACCATTACCCAATACTGCTTCTGCTTTTTTCCATCCAAAGATTTTGCTGTAATGGTAATAACCGTATCATTTCCATCGGGCAATAGGGTATGTCTGTTGACGGTAACCGCTGTCTCAGCTGACTGTTCAGTGCGAAACCAAATTTCACGGCAGCTTTCCGGAACAGTCATTTGATAAGAAGTCGCTTCAGGATCAAACGGAGGGACCAACTGCCCTAAACTGCTGTTTTCCGGTTCTAATGCTGTCAGACAGGGGCTTCCTTCCTGTGAAGAACTGGCTTGTGAAGAAGAATCCTGCAAATTTACCTGCAAGGCCGCTTCTGACTGCCCACTGCTTTGCAGGGAATGCCCGTCATAATCACACACTTCATCTACTGTGGCGCGGAAAAAGTAATTCTTTGGTTCGGCTGTCTGCCGAACCCGAAAAACATAAGTGATGATATTGCCTGAAAGAAGTGCAGCACTTCCTTGATGGATGTCACAGGTATAAACGGTAATCATCGGATCGTCCTGCCGCACAAAAATATCGGCCCCGCTTGTTTGCGGTGCGTCTTCTTTTCCAAGGTATTCAAAAGTTTGTGCGTCATATTGTAAAGATACACGAAAAGCCCCGGCCGTTGTCTTTCCCGGCGAGGCAATTAACCGGACATGGACTTCAGTTCCCGGAGCAGCTTTTTCTTCATCCAAACGAATAAAAAATGATGGACCATCAACCCGATTTAAATAGGCAAAGGCCGGTATCGCGATTAGCAGTATCACAACCATCAGGATAGGTAATAAGACTTTGAAAATTTTCACCCGGCTATTTTTATTTTGGATATGCTGCGTCATGTTGCAACAACCGCAGACGTTGCTACTCTGCACAGCCTTTTGCGGATGAGTTCCAAGCGGAAGCGATTATACCGTTGGATAATAGCAAATGGACTGTTTCCAAAAAAGACCAGCACGGAAAAAGTAACGCCAACAATTGATTGATTGGCTGCCAGTATTACGAAAATGCAGCCCAAGTTCCAAGCATGCATCCATTCTCCGCGACAGGTTTCCCGGATAAACTGATCCAAATATTTTACTGAAGTTCCCGCCAGATGCCGTTTGGAAAAACCGTCCTTTCTGATAAACTGCGGCATACGGTCTTTCCACTCCGTGATATGTAGATGGTCGCGGTACCAGCGGCCGTCTTTTTCCCACCTCCGCTGCCTGTAAAATATAGCATCCGGCCTAAAAGATGACAATGGCATTCGACTGGAAAACAAATATGTGATGCCATGCCATGCGCCAACAATCAGAAAATTAATCATGAGCATAGACAGATAATCGAGGTCCTGCAACATACCTCTTCTCTCCTTTCGCTCGCGGTAGGTGTTTTTTGGGACTGCCGTCTGCTATTTTATATGCCACAGAAGCGGTATGGCTTTTGCTGCACATAAATTACCGCTTTTAAAAAAACATAAAAAACATATATCATAAATTTTAACTTTTATACAAATAATACACTTATATTATAGTACATCAATTAAAGTTTGTAAACCGATTGCAATCCGTCTAAAGTATATACGCTTACCAGCCTGCATATTCCCAATCTCTGCGATTACAAAACAGATCATTTCATGGAAAAAAAAGCTGGAAAACCAGTTTAGGAGATACTCGCCAATGGGGATAAAAAAGACCTTCTGCTGCAGAATAAAACTACGGCAGGAGGTCTTTTTATGCCAAATCCTATACAAAAGTAATAACAGTATCTATCATCATGCCAAAACAGCTAACTTTGGGATACGGAGAGCCGAATCTTTAAATCCATTTAAGCTCTCACACGGTGCTGATGTTGAACAAGCTGTGGCTGCATATTACACATTCTCACATTCTATTTCAAAAAATCATTTAAAATAGCCGCACTTCTTTCAAAATTCCGGATAAAGCTGGCGTAATTCAGCACTGATTCTATACCTTATTACTATGAAAACGATTTATATTCGTTTCCTAGACTTAGAATTTTTCATCATGTTTCCACTTTTGGTACAGCTTCATCTGGAAGGTTATAATCATCTAAAATTTCAGAAAGATTATCAGGGAAAACGAGGTTGCGTAAAAGGGTCTGGGCGAGTTTTACAGCCCGAGTGTGGCCACCGGTGACAGAGCCGGAAGCAGATTCTATTTTGGTTTGTGTGATGCAGATACCAGAATTTTGCTCGGAACTATAAACATAATATGTTAGTTCACTATTTCTTACGGCTGCTTTACCAATTTCTTCTTTCAGCATAATTCTTCACTCCTCATAATTCTTCGATTTTGTGTGACCGCATATCACGCTACAATGATTTGCCCACACACCTGTTTTTCAAGGTCCAAGAATAATTGTAGTTTCTTTTACATAGGAATGCAAGAGAAAAACAGGAAAACTTTAGAAATATTAACTATATTCAATATGTTGGGTAAATTGTTCCACTGGGAGAATATTCCTTGTGGAAAAAATTTATTACGGAAAAGTATTCAAAAAAGTTTTGTTTAATTTCATCTGCATGTTGGGTAAATTGTTCCACTGGGAGAATATTCCTTGTGGAAAAAATTTATTACGGAAAAGTATTCAAAAAAGTTTTGTTTAATTTCATCTGCTCACCAAAGATGAATTTATAAAACATTACAAAAATTTATACTAAAAGTAATGGAATAAAGATATTTTGCACAGAGTTATAATCAACCAATAGGAAGGATGACAGCCCAATGGAATGGTACAGCATATCGGCTGCAGAATGCTTTCAGAAATTTTCCGTCAATCCGAGAAAAGGACTTAATCGAGCACAGGCAGGACACCGCTTGCATGAAACGGGGAAAAATATCCTTGCGCAGCCACCTCGGAAGTCTATGCTCAGGCGCTTTTTGGAGCAGTTCAAGGATTTCATGGTACTCATCTTACTGTTGGCGGCCGCTGTTTCTTTTCTGACTTCTTGGGCACAGGGAAATACCGACTACATAGATTCTATCATCATTTTGCTGATTGTAAACGTAAATGCAGGGATTGGGCTGATGCAGGAGAACCGCGCTGAAAAGGCACTGAAAGCGCTGCAAAGTATGGCAGCACCGCAGGCACAGGTGATTCGCAGCGGGCGGTCTATTCATATTCCGGCCGAAGAGCTGGTGCCGGGCGATTTAGTTTTGCTGAAAGCGGGGGACCTGGTGCCGGCTGACGTACGGCTTACACAGTCCACTGACTTGCGCGTGCAGGAAAGCACGCTGACTGGAGAGAGCCGAGCGGTGCGAAAGGACGCAAAGTCTCTTTGTAAGGCTGACACGCCCCTTGGTGATAGGCGGAACATGTGCTTTTCTTCCACCAGTGTGGCAGCCGGTCATGGACAGGGTATTGTCGTAGAAACCGGTATGAGAACGCAGGTTGGACATATTGCGCGTATGCTGACGGTGCAGGAGACACCGCAGACACCGCTGCAGAAAAAGCTGGAACAAACAGGCAAAGTCCTTGGTATCGGTGCGCTGGTTTTGTGCGGCATCATTTTTTTGATGGGTTTGGCGCAGGGAACACCGCCGCTGAATATGTTCCTGACCGCAATTTCACTGGCAGTAGCGGCCATTCCGGAGGGCCTGCCGGCAGTGGTGACAATTGTGCTGGCAGCGGGAATGCGGCGCATGGCAGACCGGCGGGCAATCGTGCGTCATATGATGGCGGTGGAAACACTTGGAAGCGCCAGCGTTATCTGCAGTGACAAAACCGGTACGCTGACACAGAACCATATGACGGTGGTGGAGCTGCGCGATGTTTCCGGAAAATTGTCCAAACATTCTCAACACGGCCGTCAACTGCTGAACTGTGCTGCTTTGTGTACAAACTGTACGGTGGACGGCAGCCATGTCTTAGGAGAATCAACGGAAACAGCTTTGTGTGAAGCGGCAGAAAATAAGGCAACTTTGGACCGACAGTTCCCACGGGTTCGGGAGATTCCATTTTCTTCTGAACGCAAGAGAATGACTGTTGTTGTCCGGCTGCCCAATGGAAATTTCCGTGTGATTACAAAAGGCGCACCGGATGTGCTGGAAAAATTGTGCCGCGGAGGTTGTGCGCCCCGCCAAAATCATGAAATGGCTTCGAGAGCACTCCGTGTACTTGCGGTGGCCTGTAAAGAGATTTCTTCGTCGGAGAACGAAGACGATCAGACACTGGAAAGCGGACTGCAGTTTCTCGGACTGATTGGGATTGAGGACCCGCCGCGGCCGGAAGTGAAAGAAGCAGTTCATTTGTGTAGGCAAGCAGGAATCCGTCCGGTGATGATTACGGGGGACCATGCGGAAACAGCGGCTGCCGTTGCTAGGACGCTGGGGATTTTAACGGATGGAAAAGTCATTTCTGGGCCGGAACTGAATGCCATCCCGCAGGAAACTTTAACTGCCAGAATTTATGACTATTCCGTTTTTGCCCGCGTGTCTCCGGAAGATAAGGTGCGGATTGTCAAGGCATTTCAGAGCCGCGGTGAAGTGGTTGCCATGACCGGAGACGGCGTGAATGATGCTCCTGCTTTAAAAGCAGCTGATATTGGCTGCGCGATGGGACAGAGTGGAACAGATGTTGCAAAATGTGCTGCGGATATGATTCTTGCGGATGATAATTTTGCGACAATTGTAGAAGCTGTGTGGGAAGGTCGGGGAATTTACAGCAATATCCGCAAGACAATCCATTTCCTGCTTTCCTGTAATATTGGAGAACTGTTGTCTGTCTTTGTCAGCTTTTTACTGCGCTTACCGCTTCCGCTGGTTGCGATTCAGCTTTTGTGGGTGAATCTGGTGACGGATTCTTTTCCTGCGCTGGCTCTGGGCGTGGAACCGATTGATAAAGATGTGATGCAGCAGAAACCCATCCGGCGTGGAAGCAGCATTTTTGCCAACGGCCTTGGATGGTCAATTCTTGTGGAGGGGTGCCTGATCGGTGCATTGTCCCTTCTGGCCTACACAATCGGCAGAATTTATTTTGACATTCTTCCCGAAAATCCAATGATTGGGCGGACCATGGGTTTTGCGGTGCTGAGCCTTTCTCAGCTTGCCCATGCTTTTAATATGCGCAGTGATACCCATTCGCTTTTTGAACACGGCAGACCAAAGAATGGAAAGCTGGTTGCGGCCACAATCGGCTGCGCAGCAGCGATGATTGCTGTTGTAGCAGTTCCTGCACTGGCAGCTGTTTTCAAAACGGTCCTTCTGTCGCCGCTGCAGTGGCTGATCACATTGGCACTTTCTGCAGCACCAATTGCAGTGATTGAGTTGGAAAAAGCTATGCAGAGGAAAAAACAGGATTTGGAAAAACTGCGGCAGAAAAATATTCATTTGCCAAAGCAGACACAAAAGTCTGCATAATAAGGCTTCCGTGTTCTGACCAATGACTGGCTTTCAATACTATGATTTATACAATTTATACAACAGAAGATTTAGACGCCATGTGCCGTACACTTAAAAAACATGTGCTGCATTTTTATCTGAAATTTGGAATTGTGTTCAAATACTCAAAATCGATACAAGACGAGAGATGATTCCATAAACGAAAAGAAACACAGATTGAGTTGATTCTCTAAGCTGTATTTTCAGGAAATTCAAATACCCGCCAAAAGAAAGTGAGAGGGACATCTATCCAAAACGGATAGATGCCCCTCTTTTAAGATGCTCAAAACCTTGGCACAGCAATCCAGAAAAGAAGCAGGTATTCAAATGAACTGCTATGGAAACAAAAAGGTAAGGATGGCATAAAGGAGCGCAGCTCCGCATGCAGGCAAAAGTACCCAGACCGGAGAAATCTCCAATTCTGCCACTTTTAGCAGGCGGGAAATGCTGAGGGCTGCATTAAATATTTCACTTAAAAACAGAAGCATGACGTAACCCATCAGCCCCAGATGCGGCAAAATGAAAGCACACCATGTGACACGCATACAGGAATCTGCAATGTTGTAAAATAGAGAATAAGACTGCTGATCCAGTCCTTTGAGCATACCGTCTACCACACTGTCCACATACATTAATGGGACTAGCGGGGCCATTATCCGCAGCAGCCAGGCAGCTTCGGTGCTGCCGTAAAACAGTCTGCACAATGGAGCAGAAAACGCGGCAATGCATGCGGCAACGGCAAAGGAAAAGCACAGTGTCAGGCGAAAAGCGCTGCCTGCAACCAATTGGATTCGCGTATGCAGCTGCCGGGTACAGCAGCGGGCGAGTTCCGGTACCAGCAGTGTGACAGCCGCAAACAGGGCAGCGCTGGGAAACTGCAGGACAGGAAGCACCATCCCGTGCATCATCCCATATTGCGCCAGTGCGCCAGTATATCCATATTGCGCGGCAAGACCGCGTGGAATCAACAGGTTTTCGACGGAAAAAAGCAGACTGCGAAGCCCGGTGCCCCCCATGACAGGCCCGCCGATGCGCACAGGCTCTTTCCATGGAACTGGAATTTCCGATTTGTTAACTTTGTGACTTCCATACCGGAGAGCATAAGCGAGCACCATGAAAAGGCAGGAAAACATTTCTGCCAGCGTAGAAGCAAGCATCAGTGCAGTTAGGGAATTATGAATCCAATGTATGAGCAGAATGCTTAATGTAATTCCGGCAGCCTGTTCCAGCAGTTCTGCGATCATGGGTGCCCCTGTGTGTCCCTCAGCAACGAAGCAGCCTTTCAGGGTGGCGGCAGCCGCAATGCATGGCAGACCGGGAATCAGCACCCGCAGTGGGGTGGTGCCGCCGAGGGTTTCTGCCAGCAGCGGTGCGCCAAAGTACAATGCGATTCCCGCCACTAAGCTTACAGCAAGACTCAGTGCCAGACAGCGGCGCAAGGTGCGGCGGTTTGGTCCGTGTTCGGCGGTCAGGCGCGTTGCAGCAAAATTTGCTCCGGAAGCAGACACCACGACACCTAACGAAAAGACAGAAAAGATGAGCTGATAAATGCCCATCTGGACATCGCCAAGTTCGTCGCATACCCAACCTTTGAACCAAATACCGGAAAGACGCAGAGCAGTAGCTTCCAGTGTCAGCCAGCACGTATTCCGAATGAATGCTTTTTTATTCATCTGCCTGCCCTCCCTTGGACGTCCTCTCCCATGCATTATATTGAAAAAGGGCGGACAAAATGATAAAATACCCTTATTAGGAAGAAATCAAAAATCTGCAGGAGGGATCGGAAATGATTTTGGAAACAAAACGACTGGTTTTGCGTCCATGGAAAGAAGAGGATGCAGAAGCGCTGTATCATTATGCAAAAGACCCTGCAGTCGGCCCTTCTGCTGGATGGCCGGTTCATACCAGCGTTGACGACAGCCGCAGGATTATTCGGGAAATTTTATCTGCGGAAAACGATTTTGCAGTTGTCAAAAAAGGAGAAACAGGCCCGATCGGCGCTATCGGCCTAATGGTTGGGCAGGCAAGCGGCCGTGCTATTTCCCATAACGAAGCAGAAATCGGTTACTGGATCGGCGTGCCGTATTGGGGGCAGGGGCTGATCCCGGAGGCTGTACGGGAAATGCTGCGCTATGCTTTTGAGGATCTGCAGCTGCAGACAGTTTGGTGTGCTTATTTTGACGGCAACGAAAAGTCCCACCGTGTGCAGGAAAAATGTGGGTTTTGCTATCACCATACCGTTCGGAACAAGGTTTGCCTCCCGCTCCACACGGTAGTAACCGAACAGGTTAGCCGCTTGACCAAAGAGGAATGGGAGCGCTTCACAGGTGCGGATTTGCACGAAGAAAAGAACAGGGGGAAGCGGAAAATGGACTGGACAGATGTAACTGTAACCGTGGCACAGAAAGACAGCGAACAGGCGGAAGCTATTGCACAGATGGTGGTGCCTTACGGAATTTATATTGAGGATTACTCCGATTTGGAAGAGGGCGCACGGGAAATTGCGCATATTGATCTGATTGATGAGGAACTGCTGAAAAAAGACCGTTCCCACACCATCATTCACATTTATATCGAACCACAGGACAATCCATCGGAAGCTGTGACATTTCTGACAGAACATTTGGCAGCGGCGGGGATTGCTTACCAGATGGGTGAATCTTCCTGTCGGACAGAGGACTGGATCAATAACTGGAAAAAATACTTCCACCCCATGCCGGTCGGAACGAAAATTTTAATTCAGCCCTCTTGGGAAGGACCGGCGGAAAGCGGCGGCCGAATTGTCCTGCATCTGGAGCCGGGATTGGCTTTTGGCACCGGAACGCATGAGACGACGCGTTTGTGTATGGAAATGCTGGAACAGTATGTGAAGCCGGAGGCAGAAGTTTTGGATGTTGGCTGCGGCAGCGGCATTTTGAGCGTGGCAGCGCTGCTGCTGGGTGCAAAAAAAGCGGTGGGGGTTGATATTGACGAACTGGCAGTTAAAACTGCAAGGGACAATGCAGACCGCAATGGAGTCGGAGACCGCTTTACGGCTATCTGCGGCAGCCTGACAGAAAAAGTTACGGGAACTTATGATGTTGTGGTGGCTAATATTGTGGCAGATGTTATTCTGACGCTGACAGCAGATGTGAAGCACTTTTTAAAGCCGGATGCAGTTTACCTGATGAGCGGCATTATTGATGAACGGGAGCAGGATGTGCGCAAAGTATTGGAGCAGAATTTTGAAATTTTGCAGCGGAGAGAGGAACGGGGCTGGGTTGCACTGGCAGCCAAAGCACGTTAATTGCAGTTTAGGAAACAAAAAACGGACGGAGTGTTTTGCAGGCACTTCATCCGTTTTAATTTTATATTTCCAACTCAGCAATTTCCAATTATTATAAAAGGAATTGTTTGATAACAATTTTAGGATGTACTACTTCACTGGCGGCTTTGTATAGGCTTTGCTTTATGGCTTTTGGCAGATGGTATTTGGGATATGTACTGTTTGGTGCAGCTGCAGCAATAAAAGCGGGCTTCTCACGAATCCCAAAGAAACTTTCCTGTTTACAGCGGTCATCAGTCAAGCGAAAAGGCAGCGGTGTTCTTTAGCGGAAATACACTTCCTACAGCGGTCAAAGAGTTGGCAAGGTCAGGGCGGTAAACACTGCTTTTGGTGTTGAAACTGTTTATGGTGACACAATTATTACCTGTGTGGCCGGTAGAATGAATGTACTTATCATTACCGAGGTACATAGCCACATGTTTGGAAAAGAACAGCAGATCGGCTGGCTGAATCTTTCCTTTTGGAATTTCGTGAACGGGATAGCCGGTTTTCATAACAGAATCCCGCCAAATGGTGATGCCGTTGAGCAGATAGGCCATCTGCATGAGGCCGGAGCAGTCAATTCCGAGTGGACTTTTTCCGCCCCAGCGGTATTGGGTGTGCAAATAAGATTTGGCAGACTGCAAAATACGCCCACGCAGTACTGCTTCCGGTACGCCGCTGAAGGAAGGAAACGGCTTTAAAAAGTAAGCCGGAACCCAGCCGGCTTCCCCATTTGGAAGGCAGACATGCTGCCAGCCGTTTTCGGGTCCTTGGCCAAGCTTTCCCACAATACACCCGCGCAAAAGGGTTGTCATACAGGTGCTTTGCACGCGCGCCTGTGTTAGAATGTCAGCAGCAGGCTGTGACAAAATCATTTTAGGAGCTAAGTCCCATGCTGTGCGCCGGGCAACTTGCCTCATACGTGATTTCTGTACCCATCCACGATAACCGTAACAGGTTTCCACATAGACCCAGCCGCCCTGCTGTTCCAAAATATTGGCTGTCATGCCGCACAGTGCCTGATCGATCCGTTCCGTACCGTCCGGCTTGCTAAAAAGGTCCGTTATATTATTTAAAAATACAGTATTCATTGTTTTCAGCTTCTTTCAAATAAAACGGCAAAATTCCGTTTCTTTACGTTGCGGTTCCATTTCTTTATTATCAAGAGAAATGTGTAAATTTTTGTAAATATTTATAACAATTTTTCTGCACCATGTCAGGAATCTTGTGTTTTATGAACATTTTATTGCTCATTATTGTAGCCCTTTTTAACGCTAGTGTCTACCCCCGTTAATCAATTTTTTAATTTCGGCAAAAGGGCTGTGGAAACATGCTATGCCGTTTTCTCTGCGGTTGTACATAACAGGACAGTCAGAACCTATAACAAAAGAAAGGACTTTTTCCTTGCCTGTGCACCTGTGGACTGGTATAATAAAATCATCATATAATGTACGGAAAGTGGGAGTCAAAAATGCTGACGGAACAGAAAAAACAGTTTATTGAATTTATGATGGCCGCGGATGTCCTGCGTTTCGGCGACTTTGTGACCAAAAGCGGACGTAATACCCCGTATTTTGTCAATACGGGGAACTACCGTACAGGGGCGCAAATTTCTAATCTGGGGAAATTTTATGCCGGTCTGGTGCATCAAACGGGCTGCTCCTTTGATGCCATGTTCGGACCGGCTTATAAGGGAATTCCGCTGGTAACGGCTTGTGCCGGCGCACTTTATGTTCAATATGGAGAAGACAAGCCCTATTTCTTTAACCGTAAAGAAGCAAAAGACCACGGGGAAGGCGGTTCTTTAGTGGGTTATCAGCCTAAAGACGGTGACCGCGTCATTATTATTGAGGATGTCATTACAGCGGGTACTGCCGTGCGGGAAACGATGCCAATTTTAAAAGCTTGTGGGGAAGTTTCCTGCCGGGATATGTTCATTTCTGTTAACCGCTGTGAGGTCGGCAAGCAGCCCGGCAAAACGGCTATTATGGAAGTACAGGAGGAATTCGGGATTCAGGTTCATTCTCTGGTAACCGTTCGTGATATCCGCGAATGGCTGGGTATGCATGGAAGCTATGAAGCACTGCTGCCGAAGATGGACGCTTATATGGGAAAATATTGTATTGAATAAGCAGCCTAAAATGAATTAAGAGATAGGACGGCCGGAAATCGTCTGCATTCAGAAGATTTTCGGCCGTCCTATTCTTATATTTTCAGCTTTTATCAAATGCTATTTGATTTCCTTTTCAGGTTGAGGATTCCTGTGTCAGAAACCGGACGCCATAAGGCGGCAGAGTAAGGGAAGTTTCTGTTTGACAATTTTCGAGGTTTGTAAGCGGCTTTTCCAGTGGAATACAGACCATGCGGGGCGTAAAATTCTGTACCGCAATAAATTCTTTGCCGTCATCTGTAAAACGGCTGCCTGCTGTTATCCCTTCCGGCAGAACTGTGTGGCCAAGGGACGGACACACGCCGATTTGCTGGGTTAGCTGACGATAGAAATCACAATAAAAAGTATCTTCTGCACGGGCAGCGAGAAAGTAGGCTCTGCCTTCGCCAAAGTGGTTCACAGTCAGTGCCGCTTTTCCGGCATAGAAATCGTTGCTGTAGACAGCCAGCGTTTTTGCGCTGCCGATGTGCACCAGTTCACACAGTTCACGCAATTCATAAAGTTTTCCGTTCCAAAACATATGATTGGAGTCCTCGTCTCTCAGACCGTCTATTTCTTCGGAACGCAGTCCATAAACTTTCGTTAGCCCTTCTCCAGGAGTTGGCCCCTCAAAACACAAGTCGTTTTCATCTACCAGACCGCTCCAATAAGTCCCAACCAAGGTGCCGCCGGAAGAAACGAAACGGCGCAGTTTGTCGGCAATACCATCGCGGTGCAGATACAGCATAGGCGCGATTACCAGTTTGTATCCGGTCAGGTCATCTGTCTCATTTATCAGGTCCACATTTATGCCCAGACGCCAGAAAGCCTGATAGTGCGACTGGATGGTTTCTTCATAATGCATGGCACCGTTGCGCGGACCGCAGGCCGCATCCAGTGCCCATTCATTTTCACGGTCAAACAGAATGGCGGCTTGTGACCGTACATTGGAAAGGCACAGAGCGGAAAGACTTTCTAACCGTTTGCCAACATGAGTGACTTCCTGAAAGACGCGGGTGTCATTCCCACCGTAATGGTCCACAACGGCACCGTGAAATTTTTCTGAGGCACCGCGGCTTTGACGCCATTGAAAATACTGAACGGAATTAGAGCCGTGTGCCACTGCCTGTAAGGAAGCCAGTTCGTGCATACCGGGTGCTTTCAGCCGATTGATGCTGCGCCAGTTTACCTGGCTGGGTGTGCTTTCCATCATCAGAAATGGCTTGTGCTTTATGCACCGCATCAGGTCGTGCGTCATGGCCGTGTGAATCGCTGTTTCCACATCACTGCTTTCTCCGCGCCAGTTGGGGTAGTTGTCCCAAGAAGCGATGTCAAGCACATCCTTGAATTTAGAATAGTCAAGGTCGTAATAGAAACCCATCAAGTTGGTGGTGACAGGCAGATTGGAACCGCCTGCGCGTATGGCTTTCTTTTCCCATGCACAAAAGTCCACTGTACGGGAAGTGACAAAACGATACCAATCCAGTACAAGACCATGCAGAAGTTCTTCTCCACGGGGACCGGGTGCTTCAATCTGTTCCCAGTCGGTGTAGGTATGGCTCCAAAAGGAAGTCCACCACGCTTGGTTTAAAGCATCCAGAGTACCGTATTTCCGCTGAAGCCATTTGCGGAATTCTGCCTGACACAGCGGGCAATAGCATGCCCCGCCGTATTCATTGGAAATATGCCACAGCAGTACGCCGGGGTGGTTTCCAAATGTTTCGGCCAGACGCTTGTCGATTTCCCAGACTTTTTCACGGTAAACAGGGGAGGTGTAACAGTGGTTGTGCCGACCTCCCATGCGGTTGCGGTGCAAAGTTTTGTCTACACGCAATACTTCGGGATATTTGTGGGCCATCCACACAGGGCGGGCACCGCTTGGTGTAGCTAAAATTGTGTAGATGTGGTTTTGATAAAGGCAGTCAATTATTTCTTTGAGCCAGCCAAATGTATAGTGGCCTTCTTCTGGTTCCAGACTGCTCCATGAAAAGATGCCGACAGACACGCAATTGATATGCGCTTGTTTCATGAATTCAATATCCCTTTTCAGAATATCTGGACGATTGAGCCATTGCTCCGGATTGTAATCACCGCCGTGCAGTATTCGACGATTCAGCAAGGTATCATTCATATTTGAGAACCTCCGTTTTTAAAATTACGAACGCTGTTTTTCATTACAACAAGACAGTAGATAATCAAATTTACAATTTTGAAAAGAGTATGGATGAGTCATGAAACTTTTGTTATGTGATGCTGGTTCCTTTTACATGTTTCGACCTGACTTACCTTTTAACTTTTCTGGATTATGAAGTATCCATCTTTGACAGAGAAAACCTTCAGCCATAATTTTATATTACGACTGAAGGTTTTCTCTGTCAACGTCTGTTCCTATTTTATTGGTGTGAAGTCTGACTGGCACCCGATTGGTGTATGGAACAGAAAACTTTTTGCGGTGAAATTTATGAAAATCTGCAACAGCAGATATTTTTTAGTCTGCCACGGCTCTGGAGCCGGTATTCCGTCCATCTCCAAGCACTCGGCAGTAAATGAAATGTAAAATTACGCAGCGCGCAAATTGTATTATACCGCTGCTGCAAAAGCGGATTCTGTCAATTCCGGTCTTCTATTTCGGAACATTTTTATTTTACAAAACGCTTGAAAAAAATTGTGAACGGACCATCAAAGATCAGTAAACAGGCAGCTTTTCTGTGAAAAATTTAAAATTTACATTTTTGCAGAAAACTCTGCCTAATTATTTGATGAGACGAGCAGTTCCTGAAATAAGTCCTTCCAAAAAGGACTGAGCCGTGCAGGAGAGTGGGGCTCCCTGTAACGAAATGGCACAAATTGACCGTGCAGGCAGGGATTCATTCGTGCGAACCTCAAAAATTTTTCCTTCCTGTATATCTTGTTTGGCCATTGCTTTTAATACAATCCCTATCCCCAGCCCGCTTTTTGCAAATGGTATGATCATATCGGTCGTTTCCAGTTCAAACTCCGGCTGCAGAAGCAAATGATGATGCAGAAAAAAAGCATCCAAAAACTGGCGGGTCGTTGTGTTTGGAGAACAGCAGATGAGTGGGAACTGCATCAATTCCTGCAGGGAAAGAGTCTTGCCCTGCAGAGCGGAAAAATCCTGTCCCGCAATAAAAATATCATGGATACTGCACAGCGGCACCGTATGCAGCCCTTCTCCTTCAATTGGAGAGGCAACCACACCAATATCAATGCTGCCTTCCCGCAAGGCATCGATCGTTTTTGGGGAATTACCAGTGACCAGCCGAATGCGGATATTTGGGTACAGACAGTGAAACTTCTGCAGATGAGGCAGAAGAAAAGACTGGATGACCATATCGGAAGTGCCAATGCACAGGCTGCCGTTTTCAAGCTGGCACATGCTGCGCACACGCTCCTGGCCACGGATGAGCAGATTGCATGCATGAGAAGCGTACCGGTAAAGGACCTTTCCTTCAGCAGTCAGCTGCACGCCGCTTTTCATCCGCTGAAAAAGTGTGCATCCAAAAGAAGCCTCTAGCTGATGAATGGATTTGCTGACGGCAGGCTGTGTAATATTTAGTGCCTGCGCAGCCAGTGTCATACTGTGATGTTCTGCTACCTGACAAAACACACGGTAATGTTCAAAGTTTGTACTCATGTAAAGCACCTCATTTTTCTGTGCTCTTATCTTATCAGAAACCTTGCATCCCTGCAAGCATGGGGCTGCATTTGCCGGGGAAATTCATACCTATGGATTTATGCGCGGTAACAGATTTGATACTGTTCAATCCGAATGGAAAATGGTATACTATATATTAAAATAATGAAATTTCAAGCTATCGAAAGGAAAGAGGGTGAGTGCATAAAACAGCGAAAAAGATACAGCGGCTGGTTAGTGCTGGTGTTGGTCCTTGCGGCTAGTGTGCTGCTTTCAGGCTGTTCTGTCATTGGGCTGGATGCGCAGGCGCTGATGCATCCGCCAAAACCGACTGGCGAAAAAGCGGGAATGTATGCACTGCTAAAATCTAAAGCGGGGAAAAATTTCACCCTGAAATATCCGACTGCCGGAGAAAATCGTTCTGCCATTATTCAGCATAATTTGTGTGGGGATTCTCATAAAGAAACAGTGGCGCTTTATCAGCGCAAAGGGGATGACACTGCTGTCAGCATCCTTTTCACGGCCCTGCAAAACGGAAAGTGGAAAGACATTGGTTCTTTTACTCATCCAGCGGCACAGGTGGACCGTATTTGTTTTGGCGACCTAAACGGAGATGGACAGGACGAAACAATCGTGGGCTGGGGCAATAGTGCCGGTTCTGCAAGCCTTATTTCGGTCTTTTACTATAAAAATGGGAAAATGAATGAACTGAAATTGGACCAGACCTATAATGAACTTGCCGTTATGGATTTTGATGGAGATGGGAAAAAGGAGCTTTTGACAGCCAGCATTCCTGCGGACAGTGAGCAGCAGTTCGTTGCCAGTTTATTCCGGCTGAAAGGCGACGCTCTGCAGCTGATGGGAAGTATCCGGATGGATACAGGCCTTTCTAAATTTGCAGATCTCTTATCTGGAAATGTCAGTAAAGGCCAGCTGGGTGTCCTGCTGGACTGTGTCCAGACAAACGGCCGCGAACTTACGGAATTAATTTATTGGAACCGGTCCAAAAAAATGCTGTGCGCCCCGCTTTATAATGCACAGTCTCCCCAGCAGAATGTCACACTGCGGGATATGTCAATTGCCAGCGGTGATGTCAATAACGATGGCAATCTGGAATTCCCGATTGTCACGCGGCTCCCCGGCTATACGGGTGCTTCATCAGATGATGTGGGCAATGAGGTGCAGTGGACACGCTTTGACGCTGCCAGCGGGAACTATACGCTGGTGTCCAGCATGTTGATCAATACACGCGATGGGTATCGGCTGCTTTTGCCCGATAAATGGAAAGATACGATTACCACTAAACAGAATGTGAGCGCACGCAGGCTGACGATTTATGTGTTCAACTCTGCTAAGGGAACCATGGAAAGTCCTTTGATGAATGTGCAGATTTTTACGAAAAAAGAATGGGACAGCAGTAAAAATAAAAACGGTTATAAACAGGTGGCAGCAGACGAAAACTCGATTACGGCAGTAAATTTTCCTTCACCGAATCATAAACTCGCAGTTCCGTTTGCTACCATCCAGCGGTGTTTTCAGCCGATTGCAAAAGATTCATAATCCTTTCCCGACCGTGTTTACGGGAGCGTAAGGATGAACGGGAGGTAGCAATGAAGAAAATTTTAGTTGCAGAGGACGAGCAGGCTATCCGCGAATTTGTTGTCATTAATTTGAAGCGTGCAGGCTATGATGTGACGGAAGCTGAAAACGGCGATCAGGCTTTGGAAATTTACACACAGCAGGGCGGAGATTTTGATGTGGCAGTGCTGGATATTATGATGCCCGGTGAGCATGACGGCTTGGCTGTATGCAAAGAGCTGCGCAAGCAAAGCGGTTCAATTGGAATTATTTTGCTCACTGCCCGCACGCAGGAAATGGACAAGGTGAGCGGCCTGATGATGGGCGCAGATGATTATGTGACAAAGCCGTTTTCCCCAAGCGAGCTGGTTGCGCGCGTGGATGCAGTTTACCGCCGTGTTGCACTGGCACAGATGCGGGATGAAAACAACTTTACAGAGGAAATTCACTCCGGAGAGTTTACCCTGAATTTGCGCAGCCGGATGCTGATGAAAGGGGCCAAACGGATTGACCTGACGCAGGTCGAATTTCAGATTATGGAGTATTTTTTCAGCAATCCCAGCACAGCACTGAATCGTGGGGCGATTCTGCGCCATGTTTGGGGTGATGCTTATGTTGGTGAGGAAAAAATCGTGGATGTCAATATCCGCCGCCTGCGTATGAAAGTAGAAGATGAACCGAGCAATCCAAAGCATATTGTAACGGTCTGGGGACTGGGGTATAAATGGGAAGCTTGATCAAAAAACTTGCGCCCGCGCAAAAGCGGGAAAAACAAGAGCGCAAACGAAAAACGAGAAGAATCTCCCGGCGCTGGCTGCTGAATTCCCTTGGCATGACCGTGCTGGTCTTAGTCGTGCTTATTGCGGCCCTGTCTGCTGCTGCATATAATTACACATACAGTGGAATTCGGACTGCGATTGATTCCCGCAGTGAAGAGTTGACAAACATTTTTGCTAATTATGGACGGAACTCTTCCCATGAATTCAGTATGGCGGCACGCCAATATGTGGAGAATTTTCCCAATAAAGAAAGCATGGAGCTGATGGCTTTTGATTCAGCGGGGAAAGTGATCAGTACCAGTATGGGATTTGAACCGGACGCGGATGAAGCCATGCCGGATTATACGATTGCCTGCCGGAGTAAAAACGACTATGGAACTTGGACTGGACGACTGTCCAGCGGTGAAAAAGTGCTGGCGGTTACACGGGTGCTGCGCAGTAATTCAGGGGATTTATTGGGCGGCATCCGTTATGTTGTTTCCCTGACTGCTGCAGACAGGCAGGTCCTGCTGATTGTCTTGTTCCTGTTGCTTGCAGGATTGATTGTCATTACTCTGATCATGTTTTCTAATCAATATTTCATGCGCACAATTTTAGCACCGATTACAGACATCGGCAGCACGGCTAAACGCATTGCGCAGGGCGATTTTAATGCACGCATTGAAAACTTTAAAGATGACGAAATCGGAGAACTGTGTAAAACCATTAACGATATGGCAAAGGAACTCGGTACTACAGAACGGATGAAAAATGATTTCATTTCCTCGGTTTCTCATGAACTGCGCACTCCTCTTACAGCGATTAAGGGCTGGGGGGAAACACTGCAGAGCGGCGGGCTGGACAAAGAGAGCTTTCAGAAAGGCATGGATGTGATTCTGAAAGAGACTGAGCGCCTTTCGGGCATGGTGGAGGAACTGCTGGACTTTTCCCGTATGCAATCCGGCCGTATGACGCTGACAATGGACCGTATTGATATTCTTGCGGAACTTGGCGAAGCCGTTTATATGTTCAGTGAACGGGCAAAAAACGAAGGAAAATTTTTGATTTATGAGGAACCGGCCATGTTATCACCGGTGCTTGGCGATGTCAGCCGTCTGCGTCAGGTATTTGTCAATATTCTGGACAATGCCTTAAAATATACCAAACGTGATGGAACCATTAATGTAGTGGCAACAGAGACAGAAGGTTTTATCCAGATTTGTATCAGTGACAACGGCTGTGGAATTCCGGAAAAGCATCTGCCAAATGTGAAAAAGAAGTTTTATAAGGCTAACCAGACTGTACGCGGTTCGGGAATTGGGTTGGCCCTTGCAGATGAGATTATGCGGCTGCATTCCGGCAGCTTGGACATTGAAAGCAAGGAAGGCGTTGGAACAACTGTGACAATCACAATTCCAACCATTCAGAAACTGAGAGATCATTTTCAGGCGGAAGAGGAGAGAAAACAGGAGGATAAAAAAACAAATGATGACACAGCAACATGAACCGTGTATCACATCAATTGGGGGACAGGCACTGATAGAGGGAATCCTGATGCGTGGGCCGAAACGGATAGAAGTCTCTGTCCGCACACCAGACAATTCAATTGACTCTGAGGAGCTTTCCTATGTTTCTTTATGGGACCGTTACCCAATCCTTCGTTTGCCGCTTCTGCGCGGTGTGGCGGCTTTTCTTGACAGTATGATCATGAGCAGCAAGGCGCTGAACGTGTCATCGGAAAAATCCGGCATGACAGACATTGATGTGGAAGACAGCGAAAGCAAATTGGATCGGTGGCTGGATAAGCACTGCGGAGATAAACTGGGAAGCCTGATTACGGCGATTGGGGCTGTTATTGGAATCGTGGTGGCTGTGGCACTGTTTTTCTTCGTTCCAGCAGCCCTTTTTAATTTATACTTAAAATTTGCTGGCCCGTCTGCTGCCATGTGGCGCAGTCCTTTTGAGGGAGTTTTGCGCCTGATTATTTTTATCGTATACATTGGTCTTATCAGTTTTCAGCCGGATGTCAAGCGTATGTTCCGTTATCACGGAGCAGAGCACAAAACGATTTTTTGCTATGAAGCCGGTTTGCCGCTGACGGTGGAAAATGTGCGGAAGCAGGGCCGGTTTCACCCGCGCTGTGGCACCAGCTTTATGGTGCTGATGATTCTCGTTGGTGTGCTGGTGGGCCTTTTCATTCCATTTTCCAATCCGTTTATTCGGACATTTGTAAAACTGCTGTGCATACCGATTGTAATGGGGATTGGCTATGAGCTGATCCGCTACTGCGGCAGACACGAAAATCATCTGACCCGCTTGATTGCTGCGCCCGGGTTGTGGATGCAGCGTCTGACTGTGAAAGAACCGGATGACAGCATGATCGAGGTGGCCATTACTTCAATGAAGAAAGTCATTCCGGAAAATGGAGAGGACAGGATTGTCCCATGACAAAGCAGCAGATTTATTTGCAGACCAAAAGAATGCTGCGGCAGGCCGGGAATGAATGCCCGGCTTTTGATGCCGTTTGCCTGTGCGGCAAAGTGCTTGGGCTTGACCGTGCCGGACTTTCCATTCATGGCTCAGAAAAAGCGGAAGACAGTGAAGTGCAGGAGTTGGAACGCCTTGCACAGCGGCGTGCCAATGGGGAGCCGCTGCAGTATTTGCTGGGTAAATGGCCATTCCTCAATTTGGAATTGGCTGTGGGGGAAGGTGTCCTTTGTCCACGTGAAGAAACAGAATTGCTAGTGCGAACAGCGGCGGATATGCTGCCGCGCAGCGCACAGGTGCTGGACCTTTGTGCAGGGACCGGCGCGGTTGGTCTGGGCTTAAAAAGTCTCCGGCCGGATTTGCAGGTACGCTGTGGGGAGAAATTTGAAGGAGCTTTTCAATTCCTGCAAAAAAACTGTCAAACTTATGCGGAACTGAACGTTACGCCCGTGAAACTGGACGCCTTTTCCCAAGAGGATGCCGCTTCCTGCGGAAAGCTGGGTGGATTTCTTTGTAATCCACCGTATGTGGAGGCGGGCGACATCCCCGGACTGCAGCCGGAATTGCACTTTGAACCACAGACGGCGATAGACGGCGGCGCAGACGGCCTTCGCTTTTACAGGGCAGTTGCGGAACTGTGGATTCCGCAATTGTGGCCGGGCGGAATCTGTGCGGTGGAAATTGGAGAAAGTCAAGGCGCCGCCGTTTCTAAGTTGTTTCAAAATGCTGGTTTGCAGGATATTTCTGTCAAAAAAGATTTCAATGGGTTTGATCGTGTTATTGCAGGCTGCCGTGAATCGTAAAAAGTTTTGTCAAGGAAGGTATGCCCTTAAAATTTAAAGACAAATTTTGGAACATATGTTCCAATTAAAGTTGCTTTTTTGTACGGATTACGGTATACTAAAATGAATTCACGGCAGGTGTGTCTGGAAATCAGGCGCTGCCGTTTTACCGTACATAGGCAACCCCCCACGGGACACAGTGCCGGAACGAACTTATAGGAGGAACGAGAATGGCTGCAACGAGTAAATCCGCAGGTACAAAAGCCGCCGGAGAAGCAAAAAGCAAAGAAGAAGCGCTGCAGACAGCGCTGGCAAAAATTGAAAAGCAATTTGGCAAAGGCGCGGTGATGCGCCTTGGTCAAAATGAAGCTATGCATGTGGAGGCAATTTCAACGGGCAGTTTGAGCCTTGACTTGGCGCTGGGCATTGGCGGATTCCCACGCGGCCGAATCGTTGAAATATTTGGGCCGGAAAGTTCCGGAAAAACCACCTTAGCCCTGCACTGTGTGGCAGAGGGCCAGAAACGCGGAGGTAACGCCGCCTTTATTGATGTGGAACATGCACTGGACCCCGTCTATGCGGCGGCACTTGGCGTGGATGTGGACAGCCTTTTGGTCAGCCAGCCGGACACCGGCGAGCAGGCACTGGAAATTACAGAAGCGCTGGTGCGCTCCGGTGCAATTGATGTCATTGTCATTGACTCTGTCGCAGCGCTGGTGCCGCGTGCGGAGATTGAGGGCGAAATGGGCGATAACCATGTCGGTTTACAGGCGCGCCTGATGAGTCAGGCACTGCGTAAATTGTCCGGTGCAATCAGCAAGAGTAACTGTGTCGCTATTTTCATCAACCAGCTGCGGGAAAAAGTTGGCGTTGTCTATGGAAATCCGGAAGTAACTCCCGGCGGCCGCGCACTGAAGTTTTATGCTTCTGTACGTGTGGATATCCGCAAGAAGGAAACGCTGAAAAACGGAACGGAGCAGGTTGGTTCCCGCACACGTGCAAAAGTCGTGAAAAACAAAATTGCTCCGCCTTTCCGTACAGCTGAATTTGACATTATGTATGGGCAGGGCATTTCTCATGCCGGAGAGCTGCTTGACCTCGGTGTGGAGCTGGATATTATTGAAAAAAGCGGTGCATGGTTCTCTTATAAAGGTCAGCGGCTGGGACAGGGCCGTGACAATGTCAAAAAATATTTTGAAGAGAATCAGAAGCTTTCTGATGAGATAGAAGAACAGGTTCGGGCCAATGCAGATAAACTCTATGCGAAGACAATATCTCCGCGTGCCAGCGCAGCCAAACCGCTGGCGGCAGAATCTGCTGCTCCGAAAACGGCAGAAAAACAGGTGGGAAATGTACCCCCCCGCAGCAAGCCCGTCAATATTGATATCGAAGCGGACGATGAATGAGGATGAAGGGGCGGTAGTCATTGGAACTGTCGGCAATAGAACCCAGACGGCATCATATGACAGCGTTATTTCTGGATGGGGAATATGCCGTCAGTGTCGATACGGAAACTGTACTGCAGGCGGGATGGAAGCCGGGCAGGGAAGTTTCTGATGAAGAACTGCACGAACTTTTGCGGCAGTCCGATGCTCACAGGGCCAAAGAAAAAGCTCTGTATCTGCTGGAACGCAGAAGCCACTCGAAAAAGGAACTTGCAGAAAAGATTGCCCGGACGGTTCCGCGGGCTGCAGCCGAAGAGGCGGCACAAAAGATGGAAGACCTCGGTTTGGTGAACGACGCTGACTTTGCCCAACGCTTTGCCAGAGAACTTTACCGGAAAGGCTATGCAAAACGCCGAGTGTGCTGGGAACTTTCTCGGAAAGGAATTGCTCCGCAAACGGCTCAGCAGGCAGCAGAGCAAAATGAACGGGATGCGCAGGAAGGTATCCGGTCTGTGCTGCAGAAGAGGTACCGGAATTTGTCCGATGAAAAGATAAGACGGCGCGCAGCAGCAGCTTTGCAGCGGCTGGGCTATGAATATGACGATATCCGCGCGGCAATGCGCCTATACTCTATAAATGAGGATGAACAGGATGACTGAATCGGTAGGAATGGTAAGTTTGGGATGTGCCAAAAATCAGGTGGACGGAGAAATGATGCTGGCCTCTCTGCAGAAAGACGGCTGGATTGTAAAAGATGATGCCGCTTTGGCAGATGTGGCGATTATCAATACTTGTGGGTTTATCCAGAGTGCCAAACAGGAAAGCATCAACGAAATTCTGGAACTGGCACGCTTGAAAAAAGAGGGCAGAATCAAGGCAATCGTGGTAACAGGCTGCCTTGCGGAACGCTATCAGCAAGAGATTATGCAGCAATTACCGGAATGTGATGCCGTCTGCGGGATTGGTGCCAATGTGGATATCAGTTCCATTTGCCGTGCAGCACTGGCTGGGCGGAAATCAGAAACATTCCCGCAAAAAGAGAAGTTGCCCCTTTGCGGTGAACGCAAACTGCTGACGCCCAGTTATTTCGCTTATCTGAAAATTGCAGAGGGCTGTGACAACCGCTGCAGTTACTGCGCAATCCCCTTTATCCGAGGCCGGTACCGCAGCCGCACAATGGAGGATATCGAAGCGGAAGCGCGCCGCTTGGTTCAGAACGGCGCAAAGGAAATTATCCTGATTGCGCAGGATACCACCAAATATGGCTGGGACCTTTATCACCATAACCTGATGCTGCCGGAGCTTTTGCACCGTTTGTGCAGGATTGATGGCCTTGTGTGGATTCGGATGCTTTACTGCTACCCGGATTTTCTCACAGATGAACTGCTGGATGCGATAGTTTCCGAGCCAAAGGTACTCCATTATATTGATTTGCCTTTGCAGCACTGCAGCAAGCGGATTTTAAAAGCAATGCATCGCTGGGGGAGCCGCGAAGAGCTGACAAAGCTCATTCGGCATATCCGGGAAAAAGTACCGGATGTTACGCTGCGCACGACACTGATTACCGGTTTCCCGGGAGAAACAGAAGAAGATTTCACAGAATTGTGTGAATTTGTAAAAGAGATACAGTTTGACCGTCTGGGTTGTTTTCCGTATTCGCAGGAAGAGGGCACCGCGGCAGCGGAAATGCCTGACCAAATTGACGATGCCGTCAAACAGCATCGGATGGAACTCATTATGGAGGGCCAGATGGAGCGGATGCAGGCTGCCGGAGAAGCATCGGCAGGTCAGGTGCAGACGGTTCTCTGTGAAGGCTGGGACCGCTATGCGGAATGTTGGTTTGGGCGCAATGCTGCGCAGGCGCCGGATGATATCGATGGAAAAGTTTATTTTACAGTACCGGCTGAAATCCACAAACCCCAGATGGGAACCTTTGTTAAAGTGAAAATTCGTGACTGCATTGATGGTGATTTGGTGGGTGAACTTTGCCCGCAGAAGGAGGGTGAAGAATGAACCTGCCCAATAAGCTTTCTGTTGCGCGTATCATTCTGGTACCGATAGTTGTGGCTTTTCTGCTTTTGCCGCAGGTTCCCTATCATTATCTGTGGGCGCTGCTTTTGTTTGCTGCGGCATCCTACACCGACCATTTAGATGGGAAAATTGCCCGTACAAAAGGACTGATCACCACCTTTGGACAGTTTCTGGACCCGCTTGCGGATAAGGTGCTGATTCTATCCGTACTGATTTGTTTTGTAAAGCTTAACTTGTGTAATATCTGGTTGGTCCTGATTATTTTAATTCGCGAATTTGCGGTGACATCTCTACGCCTGGTTGCCGTGGAGTCCGGAAAAGTGATAGCGGCCAATCAATGGGGAAAGGCCAAAACCGTATCGCAGATTCTCGCCGTTTTTTTGGTGCTGCTGTTTCAGTGCCTTTTAGAAGCCGGTATATTCCCAACTGGGATGGCGCTGGGACTATTGGTGTTTGGAAATGTACTGATTGGCATTTCCTGTGTGTTGACTGTGATTAGCGGTGCTGTTTATATCCGTCAAAATGCTCATATTATCAGTCAGACCAAATGATATGATGAGAATACGGGCTAAGGTCAGGTTGACATTTCTGTTGTTGCAACATATAATAGACTTATATAGGTATGAAATGCTGAGAACGGAAAAAGTAACGGGGCGGATGTGCCAGAGAGAAAGCATCAGTGGCTGAAAGTGCTTTTCGCAAAGTCCCTGTGAAGTATGCGTCCGGGAGCAGGCAGGGGGAAAATCCCTGCACGGCTGGAGCCGTTATCCTCTGAGAGCAAGAAACCGGAGTGGAACCGCGGAAATTTTTCGCCTCCGTCTGTGCAGAAAAGCACAGACGGAGGCTTTTTTCGTTCTCCGGCCTTGCGTGTCAGCACAAGGGGTGTTATCATGTTTTCTAAGCTGAAAGCAGAGATTGATTCGATTATGGAACGTGACCCGGCTGCACGGAGCCGCTGGGAGGTCTTTTCCCTCTATAGTGGGTTTAAGGCCGTGCGCAGTTATCGCAAAGCACATTGGTTACTGGAACACGGGCATCCATTTCTCGCCAGATGGGTGAGCCAGCGTTCTCGGCACAAAACCGGTATTGAAATTCATCCTGGTGCCAAAATTGGAAAAGGATTGTTTATTGACCACGGCATGGGTGTTGTCATTGGAGAAACGGCAGAAATCGGCGATTACTGTACGCTTTATCAAGGTGTCACATTAGGCGGCACGGGCAAGGATAAAGGAAAGCGTCATCCCACGTTGGGTGACCATGTCTTGGTTGGCTCCGGCGCAAAAATTCTTGGTCCAATGAAGATTGGAAGCAATGCCCGTATTGCCGCCGGGGCGGTGGTACTGAATGAAGTTCCGGACAATGCGACGGCGGTTGGCGTACCTGCACGTGTGGTGCGTATCAATGGCGTGCGGCCTGATAATCTGGATCAGGTGCATGTGTCTGACCCGGTGTCACAGGAACTGTGCCGGATCAATAACATGCTGAAAGGTATGGAGAAAACGATCGACAAAAAAAGAACTGCAGACGATAAACCGGATGAAAAATCTGCAGATCAGAAACATCAGAATTTTGCATGACTTTTATGCACCAATAGGCAGGAGGATGCTGGAATGGAGCTTTATAATACCTTGACACGGAAAAAGGAAACGTTCGTGCCAATGACTCCGAAAAAAGTGAAAATCTATGCATGCGGTCCAACCGTGTACAATTATATCCATATTGGCAATGCACGGCCGATCTGTGTCTTTGATGTTTTGCGTCGGTATTTGGAATATTTGGGCTGTCAGGTAACCTATGTCCAAAATTTCACAGATGTTGATGACAAAATCATCAGGAAAGCAAAAGAAGAAAACAGCGATTATCTGACCGTCAGCCGCCGCTATATTGAGGAGTACAAAAAGGATGCAGCGGGCCTGAATGTTCGGCCCGCGACCATTCACCCAAAGGCAACGGAGAATATTGATGAAATGCAGAAGATTATTTCCATTCTCATCCAAAAAGGATATGCTTATCCCACGGCGAACGGGGATGTCTATTTTCGTACACTGAAAGATAAAGAATATGGAAAATTAAGCCACCAGCCGCTGGAGGATCTGCAGGCTGGTGCGCGAATTGCAACTGGAGAAATTAAAGAGGATGCAATGGACTTTGCCCTGTGGAAAGGTGCAAAACCCGGTGAACCGTATTGGAATTCGCCATGGGGAAACGGCCGCCCCGGGTGGCACATCGAGTGTTCGGCAATGGTTCGCCGCTACCTTGGCAAAACAATTGATATCCACTGCGGCGGGCAGGACCTCATTTTTCCGCACCATGAAAATGAGATTGCCCAAAGCGAATGCTGCAATGGCGTGCCGTTTGCCCATTACTGGGTACACAATGGCTACATCAATGTGGATAACCGGAAAATGAGCAAAAGTCTGCATAATTTCTTCACTGTGCGGGATGTTGCCAATGTGTATGGTTATGAGCCGATTCGTTATCTGATGATTTCCACACATTACCGGATGCCGATTAGCTACAGTGTCGAGATGATGACCCAGTGCAAAGCCGCGCTCGACCGACTTTATAATTGTCGGGATAACTTGGCCTTTGTGATGAAGAATGCGCAGCTTGGGGAGCAGACCGGCGATGCTGCTGTCAAGGAGAAGCTGGAAAAATGCCGCATTGCCTTTGAAGAAGCGATGAACGATGACTTAAATACAGCAAACGCATTGGCGGCACTGTTTGAAATGACAAAGGAGATTAACACGGACTTTTCTGCGGAGAAGCACCCCGGCAAAGAATTGTGCCAGTATGCCTATGCTCTCTTTACGAAACTTGCTGATGTACTCGGTTTGCTCTACAGCCGGCCAGTGCCGGGGACAGATACCGGAGATGAAGAAGCTGCGGACATTGAGGCTCTGATTGCACAGCGCACACAGGCTCGCAAAGACAAGAATTGGGCAGAGGCAGACCGTATCCGAGATGAACTTAAAGCACGCAGTATTGTTTTGGAAGATACGCCGCAGGGGGTTAAGTGGCACAAAGTGTGACAAACCCTTGCTTTGGGTAAAATCAAGTCTGCCATTTCCCATAATACACTATATAACAAAGAAAGCACTTTGAGTTGGCTTTAAAATCCAATTCAAAGTGCTTTTATCGTATTCTTGTGTCAGATTGTTTCGCAGCAGATTTTTTGAGTTCCCAATCAGGAAATGGAGTTTCCCTTTCCGTAAAGGACCCGCATGGCATTCAAAATTGCAAGAATGGAGACACCGACATCGGCAAAAACGGCAGCCCACATGTCGGCTATTCCCAGTGCAGAGAGAATCAGCACAATCAACTTAACAGCAATTGCAAAGATGATGTTCTGATGGACAATGCGCAGCGTCCGGCGGGAAATACGGATGGCAGTGGCTAGTTTGGAAGGCTTATCATCCATCAGGACAATATCTGCCGCTTCAATGGCAGCATCACTTCCCAGTGCGCCCATAGCAATACCAACATCCGCACGGGCCAGCACGGGTGCATCATTAATGCCGTCTCCCACGAACACAAGGCTTCCCTGCTTTTCCTGCATCAGTTTTTCTACAGCATCCACTTTATCATTGGGGAGAAGCCCCGCCTGCACTTCATCAATTCCAATTTGATCGGCAACTGTTTTTGCGGCGGAGGGATTGTCGCCGGTCAGCATGACGGTTCGTTTGACACCGCTGGATTTCAGCGCTGCCATTGTTTCTGCTGCGTCCGGTTTTACTTCGTCGGCAATGATGAGGCAGCCGAGATAAACGTTGTCTGCTGCCACATAAACTGCGGAACCGGGTTGGGAAACTTCTTGGCAGGGAATGCCTTCCTGCCGCATCAGTTTTCGGCTGCCTACGAGTACGGTGTGACCGTCCACTTTTGCTTTTACACCGTGTCCTGCAAGTTCCTGAATTTCGGAAACACGACCGGGCGTGATTTCTTTTCCCCATGCATTGCGCAGGGAAAGGGCGATTGGGTGACTGCTTCCGCTTTCTGCCAGCGCAGCGGTTTCCAGTAATACTTCTTTTGAAGTAGAATCACTCGGCAGGATCTGTACAACATGGAAAGAACCTTTTGTCAGGGTACCGGTTTTATCGAAAACCGCAATTTCTGTTTTCGCAAGCGCTTCCATGTAATTACCGCCTTTAATCAGAATTCCACAATGGGAAGCGCCGCCAATGCCGCCAAAAAAGCTGAGCGGAATCGAAATAACCAAGGCACATGGGCAGGAAACCACTAGAAAATTGAGCGCACGTGTAAACCACTCCTGAAATGGCTGCTGAAGCAGAAGAGGAGGAAGCACTGCCAATGCCACAGCAGCAAAAACGACAATTGGTGTATAATATCTGGAAAATTTTGCAATGAAATTTTCCGCCTTTGCTTTTTTCGCGCTGGAATTTTCCACAAGGTCGAGAATTTTGGAAGCGGTGGAGGTTGCGAATTCCTTTGTGGTGACAATGTGCAGAACACCGCTCTGATTGATGCACCCGCTCAGGACTTCGCTTCCGGCGAGGACTTCCCGTGGGATGCTTTCCCCAGTTAGAGCAGATGTGTCCAGCAGGCTGCGTCCGTCCAGCACGATGCCATCCAGCGGGATGCGCTCTCCTGGACGAATCAGGAGAATGCTGCCAACCGGTACTTCTTTGGGATGGATTGAGACAACAGAGCCGTCTTCCTTCTCCAAATTGGCCCTGTCGGATCGGATATCCATCAATTGGCCAATATTTTTGCGGGAATGCTCCACGGCAAGGTCTTCAAACAGTTCTCCCACTTGAAAGAACAACATGACGGCGACTGCCTCCGGACATTGGCCAATCGACAGTGCACTGATGGTGGCAACCCCCATCAAAAAGTTTTCATCAAATACCTTACCATGTGCAAGATTGCAGAGTGCTTCCCACAGCACATCATAGCCAATAAGCAGGTACGGTACTAGGTAAAGCAGCAGTTTCCATGTTTTGGTTGCTGGCAGTAATACTGCTAAAATGAGTAACCCCGTGGAAATCAAAATGCGGTACAAGCTCTTTTTTTGTTTAGGTGTCATTTCTTTTTCCTCATTTCTTCATCACCAATAGAAAAGTCGAAAAGTTCAGTTCAGTCGGCGGAACCGCCGGTCAGTTCCATCAGATGTTCCATGCCGGTACCGAGAATGGTCCGCACATGTTCGTCTGCTAAAGAGTAAAAGACGGTTTTTCCATCGCGGCGGTATTTTACCAGCTGGCTTTGCTTGAGAACACGCAGCTGATGGGAAATAGCAGATTGGTTCATATTGAGCAGCTGAGCGATGTCGCATACACACATTTCGCTTTCAAAAAGGACATAAAGAATTTTAATACGTGTGCTGTCTCCGAAAACTTTAAAAAGTTCTGCAAGATCATACAGAGAGTCCTCATCTGGTATGGAATTTTGCACTTTTTTCACAATGTCTGCGTGAACATGAATGAAATCACAGCGTTCTATTCCGTTTTTATCCTGCATCTAAAAACTTCCTTTACTCTTTTATTCTTATATGTGAACATATGAACTGTTATTCATATGTCATAAATCTATTTTAATGCAAAATGTGCAAAAGTCAAGAAAATGTTTGATTTTTTAATAGAGTAAGTGTATGCTAACTATATAGGATACATATTTTACTTCAAATGTGCGAAATACTGGATAGAGACTTTCCGCCCAAAATTCTGCAGAGAAATTTGAAATTGCCATTCCTGACTGAAAAATAGCTATCCCAAACAGAAAGTTATCAAATGAATAGAGGGGATGTTCCATGGAACAAAAAAAATTCACAATTAGCGGCATGACCTGTGCTGCATGCCAAGCGCATGTGCAAAAAGCGGTTGGTTCTCTTTCGGGTGTAAAGGATTGTGAAGTCAATTTACTTTCCGGTACCATGACGGCTAAGTATGATGAGGCGGTACTTTCAGAAGGAGAAATTTGTACTGCGGTGAAAAAGGCAGGTTATGGGGCACAGTCGGTGGGTGCGCAGAACACGGCCACAGTTGAAGCGACTGCCCGTCAGCGTGCGCAGGAAGAGCAGCAGTCCATGAAAAATCGGCTGATTGGTTCCATCATTTTTTTGATACCGCTGTTGTATCTTGCAATGGGGCATATGATGGGGCTGCCGCTGCCGCCGTTTCTTGCAGGTCTGCAGAATGCAATTTCTTATGCATTGTTCCAGTTCCTGCTGCTGCTGCCAATTGCTTATATGAACCGCAATTATTTTATCAATGGTTTTCGCTCTTTATTTCAGCGCGCACCCAATATGGACAGTCTCATTGCAATCGGTGCAGTAGCTGCTGTTATATATGGTATTTTTGCGATTTGCCGGATTGGAAATGGACTTGCGGCAGGAAATTTGGCACTGGCAGAAAGATACCACAAAGATTTGTACTTTGAGTCTGCCGGGACAATCCTTACTCTGATAACGGTAGGGAAATATCTGGAGAGCCGCTCCCGCGGGCAGACAACAGAAGCGGTTGAAAAGCTGTTGGATTTAAAACCGCAGACAGCCATTGTGCTGCAGAATGGGCAGGAAAAGGAACTTCCGATTGATCGCGTCAAGGTGGGTGACCTTGTTGTTGTCAAACCTGGAGCAAGTATTCCTGTAGATGGTGTGGTGACGGAGGGCCTTTCCGCCGTTAATCAGAGTGCCATTACCGGCGAAAGTATTCCGGTGGAGAAGAAAGAGGGAGATCAAGTCATTACCTCAACCATTAATGGTATGGGCCGACTTGTTTTTCGCGCGGAGAAGGTTGGGGACGATACCGCACTGGGACAGATTATCCAACTGGTTGAAGATGCAGGCAACAGCAAAGCACCAATTGCCCGTTTGGCAGACAGAATCGCTGGTGTTTTTGTTCCGATAGTCATTAGCATCGCTGTTGTGACGGCTGTTGTTTGGCTGCTGCTCGGATACGGCTCAGAATTTGCCCTGCGTGCCGGAATCGCGGTGCTGGTCATTTCGTGTCCCTGTGCTTTGGGACTGGCAACACCGGTCGCCATTATGGTGGGAACCGGCAGGGGTGCCCAGTTTGGTGTCCTTTATAAATCCGCTCAGGCACTGGAAACGGCTCACGCAGTGGATACTGTTGTGTTGGACAAGACCGGAACGGTTACTGCAGGCAAACCGGAAGCGACAGATATTCTGGTCCAGAAGCCCTTTACAGAATCCGAACTCCTGATTGCTGCGCAGGCGCTGGAAACTCCCAGTGAACATCCGCTGGCACAGGCGGTACTCCGGTATACAAAGGAAAACAGGATACCGATACAGCCGGTAACAGATTTCGAGGCAGTTCCGGGGCGGGGCGTGCATGCCCGCATCCACGGTGAAACTTACTATGCAGGCAATGTGGAATTTATGCATAGCTGCGGTGCGGATGTAGCTGACCTGCAGAAAAAGGCAGAGAAACTGGCGCAGCAGGGAAAGACACCCCTGTATTTTGCCAAAGGTAAACAGCCGATGGGCTTAATTGCAGCGGCTGACCCTGTGAAACCGGACAGCCGTGCTGCAGTCCAGTCTATGAAGCAAATGGGGATTTCTGTTGTGATGCTTACCGGAGACAGCAGCCGAACAGCAGAAGCAGTGCGGAAGAAACTGGGAATTGACCGTGCGGTAGCAGAAGTCCTGCCACAGGATAAAGAACATGAGGTCCGCTCTCTGCAGGAACAGGGGCATAAAGTGGCCATGATCGGAGACGGGATTAACGATGCTCCGGCTCTGACGCGCGCGGATGTTGGGATTGCAATCGGTGCCGGCACGGATGTGGCAATTGCCAGTGCAGATATTGTATTGATGAAAAGCAGTTTGCAGGATGCTGTCACGGCACTTGAACTTTCCCGTTCAGTCATTCGGAATGTAAAGGAAAATCTTTTTTGGGCATTCTTTTATAACAGCCTCGGGATACCGCTGGCTGCCGGTGTCTTTTATCCGCTGCTTGGCTGGCAGCTGAATCCGATGTTTGCTGCGGCTGCCATGAGCCTAAGCAGTGTGTTTGTGGTGACCAATGCGCTCCGCCTGCGTCGGTTCCGCCCTAAAAATGGGCAGGCTGAGATTACAGCTGACGCAAGTGCAGCGGTTCAAACAATAAATTCAAATCATTCCAATCAAACATCAACAAAAAAAGGAGCAGATTCCATGAAAAAAGTGATTGCCGTAGAGGGTATGATGTGTGAACACTGTCAGGCACATGTGACAGAGGCACTGCAAAAGGTACCGGGTGTAACGGAAGTCCAGGTCAGCTTGAAAAAGAAAAATGCAGAGGTGGTCTGCGAGAAGGAAGTGGCTGATGAGGTGCTGCAGAAAGCCGTCACCGATGCTGGCTATCAGCCGGGAAAAGTTGATACTCTATAAATTCTATCGACACTGGAAACTTGCTTTTCGGCATTTTCTGGTGTCCTTTTTACTTTTCAGACCCATTTTCCCTATACAAAAAATGCTTATGTCCAATATACAAATTGGATTTTATAACAGTTAAACGCAATTCATCAATGCAGCAGAAAATATTTTGCAAATATTTGCAAATAAAGGAACTGCCAGTCACTCTTTAAGCGAATGGCAGTTCCTAGTATGTCAGAGACAGTGAGCTTTAAACACATGGGTCCCATCTTTATGGCTTTTTATTTTGTACAGGCCCAGTGACGAAAAAGAAAAGCTTGCACACAATAGCGAAAAGTAATTGTCAAATTCGTTTTTACTGTATTTTGAAAATGCAAACGAAATAATGGCCAAAACTAAACTTAACAAGCAGAAACCTATTTAATCACAAAGCTCACAAATGTTTGATTTTGAAAACCCTATGGAATCTTGTTCACACTTGGCGTGACGGCTTAAGGTACAGATAAATGCTGCCTTTGGTTTATCACTCATTTTTCACCTTTGCCTTTTTCGTGGGAGTACCATTTGTATCAAAGTATTTGTTCTTCAGGTAAAGCGCCAGCCGGACAAGAAGAAGCATTACCGGCACCTCAATCAGCGGCCCGATAACGGCAGCAAATGCCTGACCGGAGCCGATACCAAATACAGCAGTGGAAACTGCAATTGCAAGTTCAAAATTATTGCTTGCTGCAGTCAGTGAAAGCGTGGCCGTCTGGTCGTACCGGAATCCTCCTTTATAGGAAATGAAAAAACTAATGGAAAACATCAGCACAAAATAAAGGAGCAGCGGAATCGCAATACGCACCACATCCAGCGGTAGTTCTACGATATATTTACCTTTCAGCATAAACATAATTACAATGGTATAGAGCAGGGCAATGAGAGCAAGCGGAGAAATCTTTGGAATAAAGGTTGTGTTCAGCCATTCTTTTCCTTTTATGCGAATTACCGCAAAGCGGGTAGCAATCCCTGCCGCAAAAGGAATTCCAAGGTAAAACAATACGCTTCGCGCAATATCCAACATCGATACATGAATCACTTTTCCGCCCCAGGAAAGATGCAGTGCCTGTGGCAGAACTGTGGCAAAGAACCAGATATAAACGGAGTACAGGAGAATTTGAAAAATTGCGTTTAATGCGACAAGTGCCGCACAATATTCGTTATCGCCTTTTGCCAGAGTATTCCAAATGATAACCATGGCAATACAGCGCGCAAGGCCGATGACGATAATTCCGATGGCATATTCCGGCTTATCCGGTAAAAATATTGCAGCAAGAAGGAACATCAGGAAAGGACCTATTACCCAGTTTTGCCATAAGGAAAATCCAAACACTCTTTTATTATTTGTAACTTTACCGATTTCCTCAAACTTCACTTTGACAAGCGGCGGGTACATCATCAAAATTAAACCAATTGCAATTGGCCATGATATTGTGCCTGTGCTAAGATGGCTGATGGCATTTGCCGCGGAAGGAAATCCATTTCCCAGCAAAATGCCGAGTGCCATGGCAGCAAAGATCCACAGTGTTAAAAAACGGTCTAAAAAAGAAAGTCTGTTTCCGACTTTTTCCATGTTCGATCCTCCAAAATAAATTTCTACAGCAGTTCAAACAGGTTCTTTCCTTTTACCTCAAACGGTTTCCAAGGAATCACTGCATCATTTCCGTTTGATATTTCATTGACTTTTTGAATCCAGTGCACTTCCTCCTTTGCTTTTGTTTTCAAAAATCTGCTTGTCGTTTCTGTCAGAGAGTAGCTTGCATTAACGACCCACCATCTGACCATAAGTCCGGCACGCTTTAAATCATCTGAAAGGCGCTTTGCCTCGTAAAATGGCGTAGTTTCGGCAAGTGTAACAATAATCACTTCCGTATCGTCCAGATTTTTCAGTCTGGGGAGCAAGTCTTTTTCTGCTTGTGTGACTTCACCGCCGGTATTCTCAATCTGCTGGTTATAATTTTCTGTTGATTCCAGCAAAAGAATGGTGTGCCCTGTAGGGGCAGTATCCAAGACGACTGTTTCTTCGTCGCTTTTTGCCACAATATCGGCAAATGCCCGGAACACAGCAATCTCCTGCGTGCAGGGAGAGCGAAGGTCTTCTTTGACGTATTCCAGATCTTCTTCTGACATGGTCTGACGTGCTTTTGCAAGTACTTTTTCCTGATAGTTTTTCAGTTCGCCTTTTTCATCAATATGACTGACGGAAATTCCTTTTTCCTGTCCGACAACTAGGTTCAGATGATCGGCCGGATCTGTAGTTGCGAGCCGGACTTTCTGTCCCTTTCGACTCAGGCCGAGAGCAATGGCTGCGGCAATTGTTGTTTTGCCGACGCCGCCTTTTCCCATTGTAAAAATGATTTTTTTACCGGATTCATAAATTTCCTCAACAATATCGTTCAATTTGTGAAAATTCGGGAGACTTTCCGTGAATTTTTCCGAGGAAACGCTTGCATCAGACAGCAGACGCCTTACGTTCTTGACGCCGGTGATATTGTAGGCACGAAGCGGCAGTGTGGCAATCGGATATTGTAAAAGGCTTTCCGGAATACTTTTGAGAGCAGTTTGCTGTTTTGCAAACAAGGCGGCCTCCACTTTATCCATCGAATCATAGTTTTGTAAAACTCCATTCATTACGAGCAATTGTTTCCGGATACCCAGAGCACCAAGTTCATCAGAAGCTCTTTTTGCTTCCCAAATGGGTGCCTTCTCCGGTCTGGTAACAAGGATGAGTGTTGTCTGGCTGCCATCTGCAAGAGTTTCGGCAGCTTTTTTATACACTGCTTTTTTATTTTCCAAGCCTGATAACTGCCCAAGACAGGAAGCACCATGCTTGCTTTCGCTGATAAAACCGCTCCATGCGGAGGGGAGCTGAAGCATCCGGAGAGTATGACCGGTTGGAGCAGTATCAAAGAGAATATGGTCATAATTTTCAGCTTTTCTGCTGTCGGTCAGGAAATTGGAAAATTCGTTGAATGCCGCAATTTCTACTGTGCAGGAGCCGGAAAGCTGTTCCTCCATATTTTGGATGGCAGACTCGGGTAATTTTCCGCGGTAAGGGCCAATCACCGATTCGCGGTATTCGGCAGCCGCCGCCAAGGGATCAAGGTTCGCAACAACAAGCCCCGGAACTTCTTTGATTTCACTCCCCTTATCGTTTAACGCTAGACCAAAAACATCCTGAAGGTTGGAAGCCGGGTCTGTACTAACAAGCAGAACTTTTTGACCGGCATCTGCAAGTGCAACAGCCGTGGCGCATGCAATCGAGGTTTTACCCACACCGCCTTTTCCAGTAAAAAACAAATATTTTGTTTTAGCTGATTGGAGTGGGTCAAATAATTTTATATTCCGCATTCCAATAATCTCCTTTAGCAGCCTTTTCGGCCGCAATTACATTTGTGAACCTTTGCCTTGACCGGAGTCGATTGAATTTTGTCAAGACTTACTCCCAGATAAACAGCGAATTCTTTGTTCGTCAAATAGCCGGACTCTTTTACGATTTTTCCGTCCACAATCGTGACGGGCAGGACCTTTACACCTTTCGTATTGAGTTCTTTGTTCACTATGGGATTGTTTAAAAATGCCTGCGGATTGGAAGAAAGGTTATACCGTTTGACTTCAATACCGTTTTTGCTGAGGCTTTCCATTACGGCAGCAACCCGAATCAATTCAGGGTTTACGGATGGGCCGCATACTCCTGTGGAACAACACATGGCAGGATCGTAAATTTCCATTTTGCTCATGGCGAACAACTCCTTAAAATAAAATTTATAAAAAGTCATAGATCATAGATAAGTATCTATGTCAAAGGCAGGGATAATTACCCTGCTTGCTTTTGATCGATACAAATTTAAAGATCTTTTCTTATTGAATAACTTCTATATGATTGAAAAAGCTCTATATTTAAATTATGAATAGAACTTGGCCTTTGTTCCCTAAATTTATTTTTTAAAAAAATTTAAAAAATGAACAGTTTCTTTGATAAGATATCATTTTATCATGTTTATTGGCAGCTGTCCGTTTCCCGTTTGCATTTATTACAGATGCAGTCGTCTTTATTGCTGGTGCTTTCATTCCAGTATTCGGATATTCTTTGAATTGTTTTATGATTGAGGGTGTAATGCATCCAGGCACCCTCGCGATTGGCATTGACAATTCCACATTGTGTAAGAATTTTCATATGGTAAGAAAGTGTTGGCTGTGTAATATTGAAAGACTTTAAAATATCGCAGGCACAAAGTCCACCGCAGGAGAGCATATCAATGATTTTCAGCCGCGTTTCATCTGCCAAGGCCTTGAACAGTAAGGCAAAATCGGCATAGTCATTTTTCATGGAATTCTCCTAACATAGACGAGCATAAATCATATTAACATTCATCTATATGATATTCAGTTCTATATGATTTGTCAATAGAAATTTTGGGATTGAAACGTACGATTGCGAACGTCAAATGTCAGGAGAGATAAAATGGTCATGATTCGTATCCTTTTGGATTACATTCTTAGACATATTTTATTCCTTATTAAAAAATGCACTTTGAAATGGACTTTACAGGCCAAATCAAAGTGCATTTTGTACATGACTTTTTAACGAGGGCGTTTTCTTAAAGCCCAAAACAGTTTTACCAATTCAAACCATAGCACCGCAGCTGCAGATATGCCGATAACAGTCAATACCTCTGTCCCAGTTAAAGAAGTCAGCTTTAGGAAAGAAGAAAGCGGTGTATACAAAGCCAAGATAAGCATCAGGATAATTCCCATGAAAGATGCCCATATTACTTTATCCTTTACCAGAGAACGGAGCGACTGAAATGCGAAATCTGTCTGGGAGCTGTTGACAAGAACCAAAAAAATATTACTGATAAACAGAATGGAAAGTCCCATGGCGCGGGCTGTCGCTGCATTTTCAGCCGGATTCCTCTGCAGAACGGTATAATAAGTTCCGAAAGAAGCAGCAAAAATGGCAATGCCCTGCAAAACACTTTTGAAAAGATTCTTTGCGCCGACAAGTTTTTCCTGTGGACTGCGGGGCGCGCGTTTCATGATATCCTTTTCCGCCGGCTGTCGTTCAAAAACGATAGAACAGGTTGGGTCAATAATCAGCTCCAGCAGGACGACATGAAGCGGAAGCAGCATTAAATTTTTCGGATTCACTTTTAGCAGTGGAGCCAGCAGACAGGAAAACGCAATTGGAATATGAATGGTAAAAACGTAGCCGATTGCCTTTTTAATGTTGTCATAGATTCTTCTGCCGTCCCGAATGGTATTCACAATGGTAGAAAAATTATCGTCAAGAAGAATCAGGTCTGCCGCTTCACGTGATACTTCAGATCCCCTTTTGCCCATGGCGACTCCTATATCGGCATATTTAAGTGCAGGAGCGTCATTAACACCGTCTCCCGTCATGGCAACAATTTCTCCATTGGCTTTCAGTGCTTTCACAATCTTCATTTTATGTTCCGGTATGACACGGGAAAAAATATTAACGGTACGGACACAGTTTTGCAGTTCTTTCTCAGTCATCCGGTCTATTTCATCGCCGGTAATTGTTTGTTCACAGTTCGGAATGCCGACCTTTTTGGCAATCGCTTTTGCCGTGACGCCATTGTCGCCGGTAATCATCATTACCCGAACGCCAGCCTTCCTGCAGCGGCAGATATCTGTTTCCACGGATCTCCTTGGCGGATCGGCAAGGCCGACCAAACCGCAGAGGCGGAGATGACATTCCGATAAAGTTGCCGGAATATTGTCGACTGTCGGTATCTTCATCTGTCCAACGGCAATCACGCGCAGCCCCTCTGCCGCCATATCGGTGGCTACCTTTTGCACCTTGTCAAGTTCTTCCGGACTTATTTTGCACAAAGCAAAAATTTTCTCCGGCGAGCCTTTTGCTGCAACCGTAATTTCATTACCATGCTGCCAGACGTGACCCATCATTTTGGCTTCATGGGTAAAGGAATATTCCCGTATTAGTTTGCCGCCAAACAGAAAATCCTTTGACAGGCCTTTATTTTCGCAATAAGAAAGCATGGCTTTTTCCATCGGATCATAGGTGTCCGGTTCACAGGCCATTCCCAAAATTGTGCAAAAAGTTTGTTCCTGATTCTGCTCCGCCCATGTTTTGCAGACGGTCATCTGGTTTTCTGTAAGGGTACCGGTTTTGTCGACGCAAAGGACAGAGACCGCACCCAATGTTTCCACCGAGGAAAGCTTTCTGACAAGTGAATGCCTTTTCGCGAGTCTCCATGCACCCATGGAAAGAAATACGGTTAAAATGACCGGAAATTCTTCGGGAATCATCGCCATGGCAAGTGTAACTCCGGAAAGGATGCTTTCCACCAGCCGGTCTACAAAGCTATGATCCAGAAGATTGAACCAAGTGAAACATTCAACTAAGACAAACAGGACAGCCGCAATCACCGCACACAGTTTCACAAGACTTCTTGTTTGTTTTTGTAAAGGAGAAGGAGATTCCGGCGCATGAGAAATATTCAGGCCGATTTTTCCAATTTCTGTTGCTTTGCCGATTCGATTCACACAGACAGTTGCGCTGCCTTGTGTGACAAGCGTACCTGCATAGCAAGCATCGCGGCGCCACCGGCCCTTGTCTTTTTCAGTTCCAGAAGCGGATTTCCAAATGCCTTCTGCTTCTCCTGTCAGGGATGACTCATTGACGCATAAGTCGTTTGCCTGAAGGATTTCTCCGTCGGCTGGTATTTTGTCGCCTTCTGCAATCAGCATAATGTCGCCCGGGACGAGAGTTGTGCTGTCAACTTCCTGCCTTCTTCCGTCACGCAGTACTGAAATGCGCGGTGTGGAAAGATCTTTTAATGCACTCAGGGTTTTATCAGCTTTCCAACCTTGGATGACGTCGATGCCAATCATGCCAAGCACAAAAATCAGCATAATGATTCCATCACGCGGCTGGCCCAGGAAGAAGTAGATGACCGCTGTTGCAATAAGGAGCAGGAACATTGGCTCCGACAGAGCCTGAAGTATCTTCGAAAAAATATTTTTCTTTTTTGGGGGGCTTAATTCATTTTTACCAAATTGCTTCTGACGCTGTACAACTTCCTCTGCTGTCAGTCCTGTTAGATTTGCAGTTATTTTTTGTCCTGCCATAAAAGTTACCTCCTTCATGTCTTTTGGCATTTGTGCCACAGCTCTATGGCATTGCAGAGATAAACAGTCTTCATTCCACGAAAATAGGTATAAAAATACCTGTGGAACAATACACTGTCCCACAGGTTTGTTGTTTCCTGTTGCCGTGAGGCCCAGCCCTATCAACCTCTTTTGAGGTTCATCGCCTGCTCAGTTTGTACTGTAGATCAAATGCAGCGCAAAGAGATAATTGATATGCTATCATATTCACTTTTTAATGTCAAGTGACTGAGACTTAAAATATTTTTAGTGTTCTGTGTTTGTCAATGATGTGAACCAAGAGCGGCAGCAAGAAGCTGCAGAGGACTCTTCCACCCAAGAGTACGCATAGCCTTGTTGTTGCTCCAAGATAAATGAGTTTTTAATTTTTGATTTAGCTCATGAACATTGGCGAACTTTTCCCAGTCATAAAAATAACGCTGGTCATTGCGATGACTGCGCTCTACCTTGCCATTATGCCACGGGGTACGCGGTGGAATCAGTTTGTGCGTAATTCTTTTGGCTAACAGTGCCTCCTCAAATGGACTTTTTTCTGTCTGACTGATGAATTTGTAAGTAAACTCGGTTCCGTTGTCTGTCTGGACCGTTTGAATAGGAAAAGGAAACACTTTCAACAACCGACCGAGAAAATCTGCCGAATTTTGCGGAGTATGTTCTTCATAGCCATACACATACCGAAGCCGTGTACATTCATCAATTGCCGTCCACTGATAGAGTCGTTTCCCGTCCCGCTTTGCCGCACCTTTCAAACAACAATACGGAACTTCTTTTACATCAATCTGAACCTTTTCTCCGGGCTTTGTCAATTCCGGATACCTCCGTGCTGTTGTTGAAGGACGTTTTCGTTTCTTCCCCCAGCCCAATCCCATGCGGGTGGCGGCA